>ENA-OZXE01000206-OZXE01000206.1-human-gut-metagenome-genome-assembly--contig:-NODE-206-length-11331-cov-5.197233_pt1 | contig 11331 bp, 7 predicted proteins | sample MGYA00243539_ERZ654091 | MGnify/ENA primary metagenome ERZ654091 (study PRJEB26926, sample SAMN06164995) | human gut metagenome | biome: ENVO:00009003; feature: ENVO:2100002; material: ENVO:00002003... | reverse complement strand
CGAGATTAGCTGCAGTCTCGTGGGCTCGGAGATGTGTATAAGAGACAGGTATATGGCTTTGGTCCTATTGCTGTATGGATTGGAATGTTTGCCGACTGGACTGTGCGCGGTATCGTGTTCACTATACGTTTCCACTCCCGCAGATGGCTTAATCATCATATAATTGACTGATCTTAACGAATTGGATTAACGATAAAAAACGCATGCCAGATTGAAAAAATCGGACATGCGTTTTATTATTTTGTTATAAATTATAATATTGTATTGTAAACCATATTATTACAATCAGCCATTATCCTAGAATCCCTTACAGTTACCCTTAAGAGTTGCTCCTGTAATATTAACTTTTCCATTAATATTAGTACAATCCTCAATAATAGCCTTGCCAAATGTTACTTTATAACCAAGTGCAGATGGTTTTCCTGTAAGTGGCCAGTGATAATTATTACCCTTATTAGAATCTGAAATACAATTCTTCATTGTTACAACACCACTCTGGTTGTTTCTATCGAAACCATTAGCATAGTTTCCCTTAGCTGTACATCCAATAAGCTTATGGTTAAGAGGATCAAGGTGAGCTGCCTTTCCTGGTGTTTTATTATCTACTCCACCCATCTTAAATCCGTTACCATCACCATATATTCCGTCACAGTATCCATTGTAGTTAGCCTGGCAGTTTACAAGTGTTACTGCTCCATGAGCTGCATAACAATCCCAGCCATCATCACTATTGTATTCAGCTACACAGTTTTCAAAATAATTGCCTTCACCTGAATGAAGTTTTACTGCAAAACCATCAGCATTCTCACCCTTGGCATCTGCATTATGATGAGACTTGCAATTATAAAACTTGTTATTAGCTCCTCCGTTGCTTACCTGAAAACCTGCGTCTTCATTATAACAGCATGTTACATACTTTAATGTATTATTAGAACCTGAAATAAAGATTCCATTATCAGAAGCATTCTTAACTGTAATGTTAGAAAGTGTGCTTCCATTACCTGATAATGTAATTCCTCTTCCTGAACTTCCGCTTGTCTGTGAGAAATCTATTGTCGCATTATTCTTTCCTGCAAGATTAACACCTGCTGGAAGTGAAACAGCTCCGGACTTAACTGTTCCATCAATAACTACTGTCTGTCCTGACTTAGCCTTCTTAAGTGCATCTGCTAAAGACATTCCACCAGCCTTAACCACATAATTACCTGATACAGATGAACCTGTTGATGAACCTGAAGATGAGCTGCTTCCTGATGAAGAGCTGCCTGAACCTGATGAACTTCCTGATGAAGAACCAGATGATGAGCTGCCATTAGAATCAACCTGTACTTTGTAAATGTTGATTCCGCTGTTCTCTGAATACAGATATATGTATCCCTTAGAACCTGAATATGAATATGTTCCTAAAGAAGCTGTCTTATTAGCTGCAATAGTTCCAAGCTTCTTTCCATTAGAATCAGCTACGATTAAATTACGGGTAGAGCTTCCACTGCTTCTTAACACTACCTTTATTGTATCAGAACCTGACACTGGTACCTTAACTGAACGGTATGATGTAGTGCCTGTACCAGAAAGAGCCAGACAATATGTATATGCTGTGCCATCTACTGTTACAGATTCCGCCTTAACCTTCATATTCTTACTGCTTGTTGCCATAAGACCAAGTCCGTCTACTGTAGTACTTGATTTAATAGTTCCTAACTTCTTAAAATTAGAATTCTTGAAATTCCATGAATTCTGTGTTGCCGCATTAGCTGACAACACTGGTGCTGCTGTAAAACATACTAATAATACTGCAACAACAGCTGCAAAAACCCTTCTTGCCTTCTTAATCATTATTAACCTCCCATACATTATAGATTAAATAGCAAAAGAGGCGTTATTTTGCTGGCAGTGTCCGATATCATGCAAAATAAATCGCCTCTAATGCTAAAAATACCATAATAAGGATAAAAATGAAATGGCTTAAAATTACAAAGATTTACGCAAGTGTTTGTGCATTTTGTATAGTTAGTTCCTAAATATACCGTTTTCTTAATACATTTTTACTTAAAAACTGATTTATTGCTATTACACAATCACTCTCTATTATCTTTCAGGCTTTCAACCATATCAACCCTGTCAGCCTTTCTTCTCACAGTAAGAAGTGATACTGCATAGCATGCAATCACTATTACTATAGTCAGTATTATGCTCTGTGCTGTTATTACCGGTGTGTAAAGCACCCCCTCCATTCCAGAATATATCCTGAATACCACAACCATCATAAAATACCCTGTAAACATTCCTACTGCTATGCCAAACGGTATTATTATATGGTTTACATCAATAATCATTCTGTTAATTTCACGGTTCTTAAGTCCGAGTACTTTAAGCATTGATATGTTGTGGCGGTTCTCTGAAATAAGCATATTTACAGATACATACAATGCCGCAATACATATAATCGCACCGATTACCGCAAGTGAATATATAATTGCACCCATCTCTGTAAGAATAGTCTTCATCTGCTCCCTAATGTCATCTGATGTCACCGTCTTAGATATCTCATCGCCTAAGTCAAGCTTCTTCTCTGACAGCAGTCCGTTGTATGTTCCGTCATCCCATACGAGCAGTTTTCTTGCATTGTTCTGGCTGCACACAAGCAACTTCTGGCTGTCATTCATTATAATTCCGCTTATTGTGACTTTCTTTTCTTCCATTGTAATAGGATTAACAAATGTAAATTCGTCCCCGGCTTCGAGCTTATAGGCGTATGCCATTACATTTGTAACATAATATCCATTGGAAAGGTCTGCCCTGCTGCCATCCTCAGTATCAATATTCAGATACTTCACATCTGTATCCGCGCCTATCAGTGAAAATGAAGAGCCATCATGCTCGTATTTTCCTATAACAAGCTCATCTGCTCCTGCCACTTCATCTGTCTTTAGGCGGTTAAGCACATATTCATACTTAAAACTTCCCATGCTGTCAGCACCTCTGTCAATTACATTATTGATAGAGTCTATAAACATAAACGCAACTGTTATCATCAGTGCCCCTAAAAATGCACCTAAAAATACAACAAAGGTTCTTCCCGGATTGGCAAGTATGCTTCTTAATGCGAACTTATTTCTTACCTTGCCCTTCTTACCGGCTAATACATGTCTTGTTCTGCTGTCACCATCTGCATTGCCATTAAGCATTTCTACAGTGTCTTTCTTTAAGAGCTTAGACACTTTATGTGCTGCCTCAAGCATATAGATAGCCGTAGGAATTATTATTCCTATAACCGCTATCGAAATTGGAAGTGTGAAATGGACCGGCATTGGCTCATAATCTGCAAGGCTCATTTCGCCATATGGCTGCTGTATTATCTTGGTAATAATTGTAACAATAATTCCACCGACAAGTCCCGGAATCATGGCAAGCACACTGTAATGCCACATAAGCTGTCTTTTTGTGTAGCCAAGTGCTGACAGTGTACCAATCATTTTCTGTTCCTGCTTTATCTTTCTGCCTATTATAATAGCTATAAGTGCAACTGTAATAAGCGGCAGTGTGAACAGAAATACAAATGCCATAATAAAAAACATCATTGCCTGATCATCAACCATTGTAATTCTCTGGTTGTTGTCTTTAGCAAGATAGCTGTCTATCTTGTACTGCTCGTTCATATCTTTTCTGAACTGTCTAACATCACTGTCGTCACTGTATACGACCTTGTACTGGCATGAATTGGCCTCAAGCGCATCGTATGCACTATCTGTCATGTATGCAAGGAAAAATGATGTGATATTCTTGTATGAATCATCAGCATTTTCAAGCATATACAGGTAATCAGGCCTTAAGAAATAACCTGTAACCTTGTATTCTTTCCCCTTAATTGTGAGCCTGTCGCCAATATTCACATGCTCACTTTCAGCATATCCCTTTGATATAACTATCTCATCATCGTTAGATATGTCATTTCCATCAATCACCTCATAAAGGTCGATTTTCTTATTGCGTTTGAAAACCCTTACTTTATATCCGTCCTCATTAATATTTACATAATGCTCTTTCTCAAATGTAACATTATATTTCTTCTCAATATTTGCAATTTCGTTATCAGGTATCTCCACATATGTTGTAAATGTGGCGTCTTCTAACTTATTATCTATAAAGAATTGATCTCCATATGATTTAATTCCTGTTCCTGCTATGTAAAAAAGATAGAACAGCAGCAGGGCAACTACGGTAAGAACTGCCGCAGCTATATAAAACGACCGATTCTCTTTAACATTTCTTAAATATCTCTTGTTAAGAGTCATAACCAGCCTCCTCATAATCACATTTTTTATAATTCAGATACTTGTTCTTTTACAGTTCAAGTTCCTCTGCGCTGCGCTTACTGTTGTTATCTGTGCAGGAAGCAACCTGACCATCTTTAATTCTTATGACCGTGTCAGCCATATCAGCTATCGCTTCATTATGTGTTATGATTATAATAGTAGTCTTAAACTGGTCGTTGACTTTCTCTATGAATTTCAGGACACTTCTTGATGACCTGGAATCAAGCGCGCCTGTAAGCTCATCGCACAGAAGAATCTTAGGATTCTTGATTAATGCTCTTGCTATCGCAACTCTCTGCTGCTGTCCGCCTGAAAGCTCCTTAGGAAAACGATTCTTGTATTTGTCAATATCAAGTGCTTTCATTACCTCTTCTATATCCATTGGCTGCTTTGCAATATCAGCGACAACCTGAATATTCTCCTGCACAGTAAGGTCTGGAATCAGATTGTAAAACTGGAATACAAATCCAACATCTTCCCTTCTGTAGTCTGTCATTTTCTTCTTGTCACTTCTGCTTATGTTCCTGCCTGAAATTGTAATTTCGCCTGAATCAAGTGAATCAAGACCTCCAATCATATTAAGAAGCGTACTCTTTCCTGAACCTGAAGGTCCGAGAATTACATATATCTTTCCTTCTCCCAAAGACAGGCTCACGCCGTCAAGTGCGTTGACAAGTGTTTCGCCATCACCATAATGTTTTCTTGCATTCTTAATATCTATAAACATATATTCCCTCCTATCATTTTCATAGTAGCAACTAGCTTCTGTTAGCTTATACTAACCATATTGTGATAATAGCACTTGTAATAGTAATTAACAAGGGGATTTCACATAAAATACGACGCGCCAGTTTCCTGACACGCCGCATTTTGGGGATAGTTTTATTATGAATACAGATATAAGCATTTATTAATATGCAGCTTCATATATTTCAAGTATCTGCTCCTCACTAAGCTGCACATAGTTGTTCCTGAGGAGTCTCTGCTGAGTCTTTATTACATCACCTGCAAATATTGCAAGGTCCGATTTCTTCACTCCGAATTCTTCAAGTGGCGCACTCTTTAACACCTTGTCCATAAGTGCATAAAGTTCTTCGAGTGCATTTTCAGGTGCTACAGAAAGACTTTCTGCGATTACAGCCTCAAGGTCATTGATTCTGCCTGTTGGCTTAATCTTTTTATACATCTTCATGACATCTTTGAACATAAGCTGGTTAGACTGTCCATGAGGTATATGATATACAGAGCCTAATGGATAAGCACAGGCATGAACTGCTGCGCAGCCTGCATAGCCGAATCCAAGTCCTGCCCAGTTAGAAGCCTTTAAGAAATCTGCTGCGTAAGTCTTCCATGCGTCTTCACCTCCGGCTTCCACGGACTTTTTCCAGCATGTAAGAATAGTCTTAAGTGCCTCTGTTGAGAAAATTCTTGAAATACTGCAGCCGTTAGGACTTAAGAAGGATTCAACACTATGAACCATCGCATCTATTGATGAAGTTGCAAATATCTTATATGGAAGTGAGTCTAACATATTAGTTATCATAACTGCACTGTCTGCAAGCATTGCCGGATCTGCAAGTCCCATCTTCACGCCTTTGCTGACACGGTTAATAACTGAAATATTAGTAACCTCGCTTCCGGTTCCGCATGTTGTAGGAACAATAATCAGCGGATGAACTTTGCTAAGACCTCCTACTTTATCATAGAGGTCATCTACAGTATCATCCTTTCCTGCAACCGCAACAACCTTTGCAATATCAATAACTGTACCGCCGCCAACTGCAATTATACGGTCATAAGTCTTATCACGAAGTTTATTAAGAATTGCATCAACCATGCCGTCTGTCGGCTCACCCTTGCCGTATTTCTCACGGAAAAGTGTCTGTACTCCTATGTTAAGCAGAGCAATATATTTATCAAATGTATGCTCACCGCATAACACAAGGTCATCAGCACCGATTCCAGCTTCTTTAGCAAACTGTTCAAATGTATCAAATTCCTGTATTTCTGTCTTTATAGAAAAGCCCTTCATCAGCTTAAGCCTCCTTCTTTAACTGCTTTGCATCGTCCTGCTCGAACTTGCGGTCAATCATGTCAATAATCATATCCGCTGTCTCGTCCCAGCCTAAGATGCTGCTGTTGATAAGCATATCTCTTGTATGCCTGTCGCCACGCTTCTTTCCTGTAATATACTCATGTCTTGCATGCTGTGCCTTATCAACAGACTCCCATTCTTCCTTAGCCTTACGCATATTCTTGATACCTTTTTCCTTCATGACCGCTGCAATCTCATCTTCCTGCGGTGCATATATGAACACATTAAGAACATCATCCCTGTTTCTTAAAATGTAGTCGCTGCTTCGTCCAACAATGACGCATGATGACCTGTTGGCAAAATCATTGATTGCCTGGAACTGTGCATCAATAACCCTGTTAGAAAGGTTTGCATATCTCACACCATATGATGTGTCAAATGCGTATCTTACGCCAATCTTTGTATCAGCCTCCTCAACAAGTCCCTTATCTACACCAATCTGTGCAACTACCTTATCAACAAGATCTCTGTTGTAATACTCGATTCCTAACCTGTCGGCAATCATCTTGGCAATCTGTGGACCGCCACTTCCATACTCACATCCGACAGTAATAACAAAATGTCTGTCCGGATACTTTGCATTTGAAAGTACTGCCTCTTCCTGTTCTTCTGCCTTTCCACCGTCCTCGACAATGAATATATCACGACCAAACTCTGCACCGTATTTCTTCTTAGAATAGAAGTAGAAGAACGCACCGAGTGCAAGCCAGATACCAACTACAATCCATTCCTGCCATACAAGTGCGGCTGAAAATGAAGCTGGAACAATGTAGAGTAATGTCATGAAGCCTGCCATAAGTACTGCCATAACTCCAACAAATCTGCCTGCCTTAACCTTGTAAGGTCTTGCCATCTCAGGCTTCTTCTTACGAAGGATACAGAATGAAATTGAAACAAACATATAAGCAATAACACAACCAAATGAAGCTGCATCAACTAACCATACAAGCACGCCTCTTCCAAAGAAAGGTGCTGCAACGCAGGCAATACCACAAAGGATAATGGCTGCTTCAGGAGTCTTATGCTTTCCTAATTTACCAAACATTTTAGGAATCATAAGAGACTCACCCATTGAGTAAAGTGCACGACTGCCACCAATCAGGAATGAGTTCCATGATGTGATGATTCCACAAAGACCACCTATAATAAGCACTTTGCCCATAAGCGGTGACCTGAACGCTATCTCAATTGCCTTGGCAGATACAAGTCCGTTCTGTGAAGACATTTCCTGTGCGATTGCACTCTGTGGCATTATGTAGCAGACTGCAAATATGATAAGGAGATACCATGCAACAGCTAAGAATATAGACAGAAGCATTATCTTACCAATTTTCTTGTATGGCACATTAATCTCCTCTGCTGCCTGTGGAATTACATCAAATCCTATAAAGAGGAATGGTGTCATGCAGGCTACCTTGAACACGCTGCCAAGAGTAGTACCTGTGCCTGATTCCCACATTTGTCCTGTAATGTTAGCACCATCACCGTTAACTGCTGAACCGACTACAAGAAGAATTCCTGCGATAGCGATAATTGCTGTGAGGACAGTCTGTAATATAGCGGCTGTCTTCGCACCTCTTATATTGATAAATGTGATTAACACTGCAACGCCGACACCCAACAGAATTGTTGTCAGATAAATGTCTTTTCCAGCTATTGAATACAGGTAAACCTGATTAAATTCAGGGAAAAGGTATGTGATAACTGTTGGAAGTGCGGTTGCCTCAAATGCTGAGGTAGCCACATATCCCAATATAATCATCCATGTACACACAAAAGAACCTGTAGGTCCCATTGCCCTGTAACTGAATACATGTTCACCACCACACTGCGGCATTGCTGATGTAAGCTCTGCGTAGGTAAGTCCTACGAAGAATACCATAACGCCACCGATAAGCATTGCTATGATTGAACCGGCAAAGCCAGCCGTTGTAATCCAGTCACCAGAGTTAATTACCCAGCCCCAGCCTATCATCGCACCAAATGCGATAACAAGTATGTCCCAGGCACCCATTACCTTATCAAATTTCGATTTCTGCTCCATAATATATCCTCCCACAATTAAGTTGTGGTTAAAACCACATTTGCACTACGCTTCCAAAGCTTCCTTTAAAGCTTCCTCGAAGATTTCAAGACCTCTCTCCATCTGCTCATCTGTCATTGTAAGAGGTGCTAAGAATCTTACTGTATTGCTTGCTGTACCACAGCTTTCAAGAAGAAGTCCCTTCTGGATAGCATTCTGGATAAGGTCTGCAACAAGCTTAGTTGCTGGCTCTTTAGTCTCTCTGTCCTTAACGAACTCTATACCAACCATTGCGCCAAGTCCTCTTACATCACCGATGACATCATATTTGTCCTGAAGCTCCTTGTAACGCTTCATAACTGTCTCTCCAATATGTCTTGCCTTAGCTGCATAATCATCACGCTTCATAACATCCATTACTGCAAGTGCTGCGGCTGCTGCAACAGGGTTACCACAGAATGTACCACCGATAGTTCCTGCTGGAGCTGCGTCCATAACCTCTGCTCTTGCTGTGATTGCTGAGATTGGAAGTCCTGCACCAAGTGACTTGGCTGTTGTTATAATATCAGGTGCTGCACCTGCCTCAGCCCAGTACTCAGATGCGTAATACTTTCCTGTTCTGCAGTTACCACACTGAACCTCATCAGCTATCATTAAGATTCCGTTGTCATCACATATCTTTCTTACTGCCTTCACCCACTCGATTGGTGCAGGGATAAATCCGCCTTCACCCTGGAATGGTTCAACGATCATGCAGGCGATTTCACTTGCTGGTGCGCCCTCATCAAATATTCTGTTAAGTTCATCTATGTAATACTGAATTGCCTCTGCTTCTGTGTATCCCTTAGGTGCTCTATAAAGATATGGATAAGGTGCTCTGTAGATACCTGCTGGGAAAGGTCCCATGCCTACTGCATATACCTTCTTGGCTGTAAGTGCCATTGTAAGATTAGTTCTTCCATGGAAAGCACCTGTAAAACAGATAACTCCGTTTCTCTTTGTAAATGCTTTGGCAATCTTAATTGCATTTTCATCACACTCAGCACCTGAGTTAGCAAAATATGTTTTCTTTACATCACCCTTGCATGGCATTATTTCGTTAAGCTTTTCAGCAAGGCTTACATATCCGTCATGAACATATACATTGAAAATCGTGTGGAAATATTTTTCTGTCTGTGCCTTAACTGCTTCAATTACTTCCGGATTAGAATAACCGATATTAAGAACGCCAACGCCGCCAACCCAGTCAAGGAACTTATTGCCATCAAGATCTTCAAACATTGCTCCGCCGCCCTGCTTGATACATATTGGATAAGCCTTTCCGCAGAGTGCCTTTGGAATTGCTGCATCTCTTCTGTCGAGAAGTGCCTTTGACTTAGGTCCTGGAACCTGCTCTGTAATAATTTCTGGAAGTGCCTTTGATAATTCTGTAGTTGTCATAATAAAATCCTCCTTATTGATGAAAGTCTTAAAAGACAAAGGCGCCGAGAATTATTCATTCTCGACGCCTTTGTCTTTTAAAAACTTTAATTTATTTTGTTTATGGTCTGAATTATACTATTTTTTCTTCGTTTATCAATGTTTCCGATTAACTATATTAATTGTGCACCGTGCACAAAAGCATAATTTGCAGCCAACTTTGTATTTATTTCCTACCGCGGTAGCTTCTTATCATAAATGCAAGCTTTAACTCAAGGCATGTATCCAGATTCTCGAAATCAACCCCAAGCAGTTCCCTTATCTTGTTAAGCCTGTAATTAAGCGTGTTTCTGTGAATAATCAGGCTTTGTGCAGTCTCTTTTACATTGCAGTTGTGGTTAAGAAAGCTCTCTAGTGTCTCGCACAGACTGCCATTATTAATCTCGTCAGCGTCTATCAGCTTGCCGATATTCTTCACAACATAATCGTCCAGAAACCTGCTGTCCGTAACCTTCGATATAAATGTATATATCCCCTGCTCTTTATAGAAAAAGATTCGCTCCTCCGTATCAGAAACCGAAGCAACCTTAACTGCCTCTGCAGCTTCTCTTCGACTGCTCTTTACATCTTCAAGATATTCCACGCTGCTTCCAATTCCAGCCTTAAGACAAATGTGATGTTTCCTTTCAGCATTTTCAATGATACGCTTTAACACAGCCTTCAAGTCCTCATCACTTATCCTGTCCGTCGAAACAAGTGCAAGAACGCTTCCAGTCTGCGGCATTACAAGCACATTCCCCGAATAAAATGAGAACTCCATATTGATAATGCTTCTTATCTCCTGTCCTGTTGATAATAAATCTTTGCTGCCACGACGGTTCTTTCCAAATACGAATTCAACAACACAGAAGCTTCCTGTCAGGTCAATTCCAAGAAACTGCGCCTGCTCAAGCACACTGTCACGGTTAAGATGCTCCGCATCAAGGATTGACGCAAATACCTGCTCTTCAAGGTTTCTGTTATTCTCCTCAAGCACCAGCCTCTTACACAATATCTGTGACAAATCCACAAGCGGAAATTTCTCCGGCAACTCAAAAAGCGGAAGTCCTTCTTTATTACAATACTCGATAAGCTCCGGCAGAATCTGTCCCTCATTGATTCCAAGTGCCGCAATACCATAATCGATCATGCTTGTAATCAGTGCCATCAGTTTATTCTTATCCTCCGTCACATCAGGATTCGTCAGCACAACGAACTCGTCGCCATGAATACAATCTTCAACATGATACTCGTTCTTAACACACTGCAGGCAGTCCGCAAAATATATCCACCTTATCGTGTTCTTCATGCCCGCAGCTCCTGCCTTCATATTCAGCACATTATTTAATTGTGGGATTCTTGTCATATCTTCGCAATTCATGTTGTCACCTACCTAAGTTAGATTACTAACCATCTTAAATCTGTCTCTTATACACATC
>ENA-OZXE01000204-OZXE01000204.1-human-gut-metagenome-genome-assembly--contig:-NODE-204-length-11351-cov-5.055064_pt1 | contig 11351 bp, 8 predicted proteins | sample MGYA00243539_ERZ654091 | MGnify/ENA primary metagenome ERZ654091 (study PRJEB26926, sample SAMN06164995) | human gut metagenome | biome: ENVO:00009003; feature: ENVO:2100002; material: ENVO:00002003... | reverse complement strand
AGACAGCTAATGTGGCACTTGATATTGTGCTGGTGGTATTTATTGTGTTGGACATGATATTGCTTGTTACGGGAAAAGATTATAAGAATAATAGATTATATATGCTCAAGTTTCTTATGACGCTCTCAATTACACTGACATGTCTGGTGTATATGATTATTCTTGGACCTACGTCAGATGATGGTCTTATTGGTGCTTATCTTCATAATCACGCAGGAAGCCTTGGCGTACATCTGATTGGACCAGTATTTGCAATAGCAGATTTTCTTATATTTGATAAAGGATTTAAAGCAAGAAAGATATATGCAATATACGCGGTTATACCACCGCTTTGCTATGTGGGTTTTGTATACATACTTGCAGTACTTGGGGTTAGGTGGTATGACACAATGACGGCACCATACAACTTTCTTAATTATAATGTGCCAACAGGCTGGTTTGGATGGGATTTAAGCCAGATGGGTTCAGAGTCGCTAGGAATAGGTGTTGTATATATGATTGTGGTTCTGCTGTTTATATTTATTGGAATAGGACTTTTATATCTGACGATTAATGGTGCTGGCAAGAGCATTGAAACGCAGAATACAGAGCTTGTAAGTGAATAAAATGTTAATAAATGTCCGGGATGTGTTTTTTTATTATAAAATGCATCCCGGACTTATTTATTTGTTAGCTGGAGTGGTCATAGTGTGGCGGATTGGACGTTGAAGCGGAGTGGGGACGCAAAGAAGTCCAAAATCAGAATTGCCAATAAACCAGCACTCAATAATAACAGTCATGCAAAGCAATTGACATGAGTAAGACATACTAAAACTACATAGATTGTGGTTTGAGTAGGTTGTTTTGCAGGAGTTATGGCAAGTTGAGGACTGAAAGACCTACGAAAAAAGCAATGTTAAAGTATTTAATAGGTCTTTTGCCAGCATAGGGCACTCATAATCAAGCAAGAAGCAAGAAAAAGACCTACGAAAAAGCGACAAAGCAGGTAAATAGTAGGTCAGCAAGCAACTATAACAACAAAATGACAAGCTAATGAACCTACGAAATGATGAAGTTGACGACTTTTAGTAGGTTTATATTTTTTTAAACATTGAAAAAATTGTCAAAAGTGAAGCCAGAAGATTAAAAATTAGCAGGTCCACTCACATTTCTTTGCTTTTTCAATAAGTAAGGATGTGGTATAATGTGCGTTAGCATTGAGCCGTGCCGTATGCAGCAGGCAAGCAGTGGTGTGCTGGCACAAAGCACGGAATGCATGATGCATACGATAGGGCGAAAGCCCGACAGTCAGGGGAAGCGAAGCTTGCCCTGACATGCACGGCGGACAGCCGGGGTGCAAGCAGCAGGCAAGCAGTGGTGTGCCTGCCCTGACATGCACGGCGAAACGAGGAAATATAGAAAACAGGAGAAGATTATGAAAGAGAATCTTAAGAAGCTGGCTAAATACTACAAGCCGTATTTAGGCACATTTATACTTGATATGATACTGGCAATGATGTCAGCAGCGGTGGCACTTGTGATACCACTTGTTGTAAGGTTCATTACATCAAAGGTCGCATATATGAGTGCCAATGAAGCACTTTCAAGAATTATGATTATTGTTGGAGTACTTTTTGTGCTGGTGCTTATACAGTGGGGCTGCAACTACTATATATCTAATTATGGACATGTAATGGGCGCAAAGATTGAGTACGATATGAGGGCAGAGATATTCAATCATTATCAGAAGCTCTCATATTCATTCTATGATGACCAGAAGGTTGGACAGTTATTGTCAAGAATAACATCGGATTTGTTCGATATTACAGAGCTTTTGCATCATGGACCTGAGAATATAACTATTTCACTGATTAAGATAATTGGTGCATTATGCATATTAAGTTCGATTGACTTAAGACTTACGATTGCCGCATTTGTGCTGATTCCGTTCATGCTTGTATTTGCGTATGTGCTTAACAAGCGCATGAAGAGGGCATTTAAGAGAAACAGGGTAAGAATAGGTGAGATAAATGCACAGATAGAGGACAATCTGTCTGGAATAAGGGTTGTCAAGTCATTTGCAAATGAAGATATTGAATGTGAGAAATTTAAGAAGGGGAATGATTTGTTCCTTGAATCTAAGAGAGACAGCTATCATTATATGGGAATGTACAATGCGGGACTTACTGCATTTACAACAATGATAAATGTAATTGTAATCGCAGCAGGCGGTATCGGAATTGCAAAGGGCTGGGTAAATATTACCGATTTCGTTACATTTTTACTGTATATCAATATATTTACGGAGCCAGTTAAGGTGCTTATTGATTTCACAGAGCAGTTCCAGAATGGCTATTCGGGTTACGAAAGATTCTTAGAGATTCTTTCAGTAGAGCCGGAAATAGCTGATAAGCCTGACGCAAAGGAACTTACTGATGTGAAGGGTGCAATAACATTTGAAAATGTGTCCTTCAGATATAAGGACGGCGTGGACGAGGTGCTTTCCGGGGTTAATCTGTCAGTAAGACCAGGAGAATATGTTGCACTTGCAGGTCCTTCGGGAGTAGGAAAGACAACACTCTGCTCGCTTATTCCAAGATTTTATGAGGTGACGGGCGGTTCGATTAAGATTGACGGAACAGATATCAAAGATGTTACACTTAAAAGCCTGCGTGACCATATCGGAGTTGTACAGCAGGATGTGTATCTGTTTATGGGTACAATTAAAGAGAATATAAGATATGGAAAGCCTGATGCTACGGATGAAGAAGTAATTCAGGCGGCAAAGCTTGCAAATGCGCATGATTTTATCATGAGCTTTGAGAACGGATATGACACAGATATCGGACAGCGCGGAGTCAAATTGTCGGGCGGTCAGAAGCAGAGACTGTCAATTGCAAGAGTATTCTTAAAGAATCCGCCAATTCTTATATTTGATGAGGCGACATCGGCACTTGATAATGAGAGTGAGCAGATTGTACAGGAATCACTAGAGAAGCTTGCAAAGAATAGAACTACATTTGTAATAGCACACAGACTTACAACTATTGAAAATGCGGAGGAAATCCTGATGCTTACTGATGAGGGCATCAAGGAGAGAGGAACTCACGAGGAGCTTATGAAGCTTGATGGTGAGTATGCAAGAATGGTTAAGATACATAGCAGAACATAACATACCAGTTTACAATGTTTATATGCAATGCTATTATATAGGAAACGTTGGAAGGAAGATGATAATCATGGACAGAACAAGAAGATTGAGAATGAATGCGACATTAAGAGATATGGTAAGAGAGAATCATGTAAGGGTGGATGAGCTTATATATCCTGTATTTGTTACGGAGGAGAACGATGTAATACAGGAAGTACCATCAATGCCGGGAATATGTCAGTATTCGCTTGACCATGTTCTTGAAGAAATCGGACGTGCTGTAGAGGTTGGAATTAAGGGAATTCTGCTTTTTGGAATACCTGTACATAAAGATGAGGTCGGAAGTGAGGCATATGACGAGAAAGGTGTTGTGTGCAGGGCAATCCGCCTTATTAAGGATGCTTATCCAGAGCTTGTTATCATGGCTGACGTGTGCCTGTGTGAGTACACATCACATGGACACTGCGGACTTGTAAAAGATGGCGTTATATTAAATGATGAGACACTGCCGCTTCTTGCAAAGGCGTCAGTTGCTTATGCAAAAGCGGGGGCAGATATAATTGCACCGAGTGACATGATGGATAAGAGAGTTGAGGCAATCAGAAATGCACTTGATGAGGCAGGACTGGTTAATATTCCTATATGTTCATACAGTGCCAAATTTGCATCAGGATATTACGGACCGTTCAGGGATGCCGCACATTCAGCACCGGGATTTGGTGACAGAAAGACATATCAGATGGACCCGGCTAATGGAAAAGAAGCGTTAAGGGAAGTTGAAGAAGACATATTAGAAGGTGCAGACATGATTATTGCAAAGCCGGCACTCGGATATATGGACGTTATGAAAGAGATAGCGCTTAACTTCAATATTCCAATTGTCGCTTACAATGTAAGCGGTGAGTATGCGATGGTTAAGGCAGCAGCAATGAATGGCTGGATTGATGAGAAGAAGATTGTAATGGAGAATATGACAGGCTTTAAGAGAGCCGGAGCTAAGATGATAATTACATATCATGCTATAGATGTGGCAAAATGGTTAAAGGAAGAGTAACATTTTTAGCAGTATTAAATTAAGCAGGAGGAGCTGGTTTTATGAATGAAGAGATGTCAAAGGATTTATATGAGAGAGCAGTAAAACATATGCCGGGTGGTGTAAACAGTCCTGTCAGGGCATACAAGGCAGTTGACAGAGTGCCAAGATTCATAGCTTCTGCCAAGGGAGACAGAATTACTGATGTAGATGGGAATGAAATGATTGACTACATATGTTCATGGGGACCGGGAATATTAGGCCATGCACATGACAGAGTAATTGCAAAGGTTAAGGAAGCTGCGGAAGCAGGCCTTACATATGGTGCGCCAACCAAGAGAGAAGTTGAGATGGCAGAGCTTATATATGAGCTTATTCCTACAATGGAGGTGAGCCGTCTTGTAAGCTCAGGAACAGAAGCTGTTATGAGTGCAATCCGTGTGGCAAGAGGCTACACCGGAAGAGACAAGATAATTAAGTTCAGAGGCTGTTATCATGGACATTCTGACGGACTTTTAGTAAAAGCCGGTTCAGCAGCACTTACAACATCAGTTCCAGACAGTGCAGGAGTTCCTGCTGATTACACTAAGAATACACTTGTAGCAGAATACAATGACTGCGATTCTGTGAAGGAGCTTTTTGATAACAATAAAGATGAAATAGCTGCGGTAATAGTTGAACCAGTTGCAGCTAACATGGGAGTTGTGCTTCCAAGACATGGATTTCTTGAATTCTTAAGAGACATAACTAAGGAGAATGGAAGCCTTCTTATATTTGATGAGGTAATAACAGGCTTCAGACTTTCAATTGGCGGAGCGCAGGAGTACTTTAACATAAAGCCAGACCTTACAACTCTTGGAAAAATTGTAGGTGGGGGTATGCCAGTCGGCGCATATGGCGGACGAGCTGACATTATGCGTATGGTAAGTCCTGACGGCCCTGTATATCAGGCAGGAACATTGTCAGGCAATCCAATTGCAACAGCAGCAGGCTTAGAGACTTTAAGAATCTTAAGAGATAATAAGGATATATACGACAGACTTGAGACTAAGACAAAGCGTATTGCTGACAGTGTAAGAAAATGTGGAGCCGGAAGGGTATCGGTTAATCAGATTGGTTCACTTATGAGCATATTCTTTACACCAGATGCAGTTGAAGATTATGACAGTGCAGTAAAGTCAGACACTAAGAAGTATGCAGAATACTTTGGACATATGCTTGATAACGGAATATACATTGCACCATCACAGTTTGAGGCAATGTTCGTATCAGACGCACACACTAATGAGGATATCAACCGTACAATAGAGGTTATGGAAGAATTCTTCAGGAAATAATTCGGATAATAAGTGGGAATACAGATGCAGTTAGGATATGTAGGAATTAATTATAAGAATACAGACCTTTCAGTAAGGGATAAGATTACATTCACAGACAGCGGGATAGCCGACTTTATGCAGCAGGCAGAGGAAGCAGGTGTGAAACAGTGCATGTGCCTTTCAACATGCAACAGATGCGAAGTGTTTTATCTGTATGAGGATGAAACATTTGTACAAGTGATGTCCGATTTATTCAATGATTATTTTGGACTTACTGATACTAAATTAGCCGGTGTCAAATGTGGTGAAGAAGCACTGGTATATCTGTTTTGCATAGCCGCCGGACTTGAAAGCATGGTGCTTGGAGAGGATCAGATACTAGGCCAGTTAAAGGATGCGGCAGACCTTTCAAGAACGCTTGGACACAGCGGGAAAGAGCTTAATTATATAGTAAGAGAAGCGGTAAGCTGTGCAAAGCGGATTAAGACAGAGTACAAGGTAAGTGAAAAACCGGTATCTGTATGCTATGTAGGTATTCAGGAGTTAGACAGAGTATGCGGCATATCAGGAAAGCATGCACTCGTTATAGGAAGCGGCAAAACCGCGGCTCTTGCCATAAGATATCTGGCAGAATATGGCGCTGATGTAACAGTGTGTTCAAGAACTTATCAGCATGCGAAGAATCTGCTTAAGGAGTTTTCACAGATTGAGGTTATTGCATATGATAAGAAAACAGAAGCACTTAAAAGCAGTGATATAGTTGTCTCAGCGACTTCATCACCTCACCTGGTTATTAGAGCTTCTGAATTATCAGAGGGTAAAAAGATGACACTTCTTGATCTTGCTGCACCAAGAGATATAGAAAAATCTGCAGGTGACATTTGTGGAGTTACTCTTATTGACCTTGACAGGATAGGTGGGATTGTGAAGTCTAATCAGAACGAGAGGGCACATTTGCTAAAGGAAAGCCAGTGCGTGATTGATGAGTATATAGCGGAAACAAAGAAATGGCTCACATCAAGCAGAATGGATACAACTATCCAGTCACTTGGTAAAAAATGTGATGAGATAGTACAGGACAGCTATGATTATCTTAACCGCAAGATTGACCTTTCAGACCATGACAGGGTAATCTTAAAGAAGATTCTTAAGTCGTCATTACACAGATTGTTAAAAGAACCGATTGAAGAATTGAAAAATGTGGAAGAAAATGAACAGCAGCAGTATAAAGATATGGTTGAGAGACTGTTTGGCTTGTAGGGAGGATTATGCATTACAGAATAGGAACGAGAGGTTCGAAGCTGGCACTTGTCCAGTCGGAATATGTTAAGAGAAGAATGGAAGAGGCGTATCCTGAGGATACATTTGAACTTGTTATAATTAAGACAACAGGTGACAAGGTTACGGATAAGCCGCTTGCTGCGATTGGAACTAAGGGGCTTTTTGTAAAGGAGATTGAGGAAGAACTTCTTTCAGGCAGCATTGATATGGCGGTTCACAGCATGAAGGATATGCCGGCTGAATGTGCGACTGGACTTACATTTGCAAAGGCGTGGAAACGAGAGGATTGCAGAGATGTACTTATATTAAAGACTGCAGGAAGTTTTTCAGAACTTCCTTCTGGTGCGGTTATAGGCACTGGGAGCCTCAGGCGTGCATGCCAGCTTGCAATGCTGCGTCCTGATATCCAGTTTACTGCTATCAGGGGAAATGTTGATACAAGAATTAACAAACTTATGGACGATTCATACGGACTTGATGGAATTGTGCTTGCGGCAGCAGGACTTAACAGACTTGGCAGATCATCTGAGATAACAGAGTATCTTGACCCGGAGGTTGTTATTCCGGCACCGGCACAGGGAGTTCTTGCGATTGAGACTGTAGAGGTGAATACAGAACTTCTTGATAAGATAAATGCTTTGTCAGATGATAATTCTGATAGAGAAGCTGTTGCTGAAAGAACATTTTTAAGATTAACAGGCGGCGGCTGTCATGCCCCGGTTGGCGCACATTGTGTGACAAAGGATAACGGTGACCTTCGAATGGTTGTGTTATTTGGTAATGATGATTGCAGCAGGATTCTTAGAATTGAGGTTACAGGAACTGACAGTGAGGCGGTTGGCCACGAAGCAGCCCGTATGCTTGGATTGGAGTAGATTGTGGGTAAATACATATATACATATATTGAAAACGGACAGATGTACGATAAAAGCCCTTCCCTTGCAGAATTACTTGCAAAGGAGGGGCTTTCCTGCGAAAAAATAGTGACTGGCAGGATTGAATACATAAAGGTTAAAGATTTTGAGACACAGATAAAAGATGCACAGTGGCTTGTGTTTACAAGTAAAAATGCTGTGGCTGGGTTTGCTTATAATATGGGGAAGTGTGAACTTCCTGCTGGTGTTAAGATTGCGGTAGTCGGTAAAAAGACACAGGAAGCTTTAAGAACAACATGCGGTCTTGAAGCTGATTTTGTTTCTTTACAAGCTGCGGGCTTGGAGCTTGGAAAGAGTCTGATGAATATTGCAGCCGGGAAGGTTGTATATCTGTGTGCTGAGGTAACAAGCGGTTCAATTGAAGAAGCTATGAAAGATTACGGAGAACTGATTAAGATTCCAGTATACAGGAATGAATATGTTGATACATATGCAGAGTACGAAATGAAAGATTTCATTGATGTTTCTGGAATAGCTGTTACCAGTGGCATCAGCGGTGAGAGAATAAAATGGCTGATTGACAAGCTTGGTGAATCAGGTGAAGTCCCAGTGTATAGCATTGGTCCCGCCTGCAGCAAAAAGCTTGTTGAGGCGGGCGTGAAAGAGAATAGGATAATTGAAGCTTGTGAGCATAGCTATAGCGGGCTGGTGGAAGCGATTAAGAAGTCAGCGGGGAAGCCGGGAGCGTGAATTGGACGTTAGAGCGGAGAGAGGCACGGATGAAGTCCAAAACCGGGAAGCCGGAGGAGCAGATTGGATGTTGAAGTAGCGGAAGGCATGGATGAAGTCCAAAACGAGAAGCTGGCGAGCGGAATACACATGATTTAAAAAAGAAAAATAAAAAAGTACTGTACAAATCAAAATTATTGTCCTATAATAACATACAAACATAGTATGTTTATGTATTACATAAACATAACACCAGATTCATGAAATGTTTTCATGAATTGATATTAGAAAATGTGGAATAATACCACAAGAAAAGAGGATTGTATGGGAAAGATATATAAATCAGCAGCAGATTTAATAGGTAACACACCACTTGTAGAAGTCGGACATATTGAAGAGAAGTTTGGACTTAAGGCAAGAGTACTTGTTAAGCTTGAGTATTTTAATGCAACAGGAAGCGTTAAGGACAGAGTTGCCAAGGCAATGATTGAAGATGCAGAGGAGAAAGGTATTCTTAAGCCCGGTGCAACAATTATTGAGCCCACATCTGGCAATACAGGAATCGGACTTGCTGCTATTGCAACAGCAAAAGGCTACAGAACAATAATAGTTCTTCCAGAGACTATGAGTGTTGAAAGAAGAAATATAATTAAGGCATATGGTGCAGAAATTGTACTTACTCCTGGTTACAAGGGAATGACAGGAGCTATTGCGAAGGCAGAAGAATTAAAGAATGAGATTGAAGGCAGCATGATTGCAGGACAGTTTGTTAATCCTGCTAACCCGGATGCACACAGAAGAACAACTGGTCCAGAGATATGGAATGATACGGATGGAGAAGTTGACGCATTTGTTGCAGGTGTTGGTACAGGCGGAACAATTACAGGTGTTGGTGAATATCTTAAGTCTAAGAATGACAAGATTGAGATAATTGCAGTTGAGCCTGCAACTTCACCGGTACTTTCACAGGGCAAGCCGGGACCACATAAGATTCAGGGAATTGGAGCAGGCTTTGTTCCAGAAATTCTTAATACTAAGATATATGACAGCGTAGTTCCAGTTGATAATGATGACGCATTCGAGTATGCCAGATTGATATCACACACAGAGGGAATTCTGGTTGGAATATCGGCAGGTGCAGCACTTTATGCAGCAATCGAGTGGGCTAAGAAACCAGAGAACGAAGGCAAGACAATTGTTGCACTGCTTCCGGACAGCGGCGACAGATATTACTCAACATCACTTTTTGAGAACTAATAGCAGAATAAATGTGTCAAATGTGGACATTCTATAAGGGCAGGGCGTAAGTCCTGCCCTTTTCGTGCTTTGAAGGGATTTAGCGGCAATATGGGATATCGAAAGGTGTTTTAAAGTGCGGTTGAAAATGTGCAGGTGAAAGGAGTAAGCATGACTGATTTTACAACTAACATAGACATGAATGTCCGCATGATGAATGAAAAGTTAAGAGTGGACAGGAATTTTGACATTCTGCAAAGAGATGTATTAATAGGTGGGAAGAGAACACATTTTTACTTTATAGATGGATTCGTACAGGAAGAAACAATTGAAAAACTGGTGCAGTTTTTTTATTCATTGAAAGAATCGGACATAAAGGATATAGATACATTCTTAGAAGTCGGAATGCCGTATACAGAGATTGAAAAAAACGGACATTACGACGAAGTGGAGAAGGCATTTCTTTCAGGACAGACAGTCATGATAATAGATGGCTTTGATGAATGTATACTTATTGACTGCCGCACTTATCCAATGCGTTCAGTTACAGAGCCTTACAAAGACAAGGTTCTGCGTGGCTCAAGAGACGGATTTGTTGAGACACTTGTGTGCAATGCGGCACTTTTAAGAAGAAGAATAAGGGATAGCCGCTTTTCAATGGAAATGTATACTGTAGGGGAACGCTCCAGGACAGATGTTGCTGTGTGCTATATTAATGATAAGGTTGATAAGAAGTTGCTTGAAAGAATTGAGAATCTGATAAGCAGCATAGAGGTTGAGGCGCTCACTATGAATATAGAGAGCCTTGCTGAATGTATGTTTAAGGGAAAATGGATTAATCCGTTTCCTAAGTATAAATATTCCGAAAGACCCGATACCGCTGCAGCAGCACTTTTTGATGGAAATATAGTTATTATGGTAGATACATCACCTGCAGTAATGATAATTCCAACAAATGTATTTGATATAATAGAAGAAGCAGATGATTTTAATTTTTCGCCAATGATAGGAACTTATATAAGACTGTCGAGGTTCTTCTTTACATTGCTTACGGTTTTTCTTACACCTGTATGGCTTTTGCTTGAGAGCAATCCACAGTGGGTGCCTGAATGGCTGAAATTCATAACGATAAGTGAGGATATAACGGTTCCGGTTATATTGCAGCTTTTTATTCTTGAACTTGCAGTTGACGGGCTTAAGCTGGCGGCGGTCAATACGCCAGGAATGCTGTCGACACCTTTGAGTATTCTTGCTGGTATTGTTGTGGGAGAATACGCTGTGGAGTCCGGGTGGTTTAATTCAGAATCGCTTCTTTATATGGCAGTTGTAACGGTTGGAACTTACTCACAGGCAAGTTTTGAGATGGGATATGCATTAAAATTCATAAGAATAGTCAATCTGATTCTGGTGCAGTTCTTTGGAAGAATCGGACTTCTGGCAGGAGTCATATTTGCAATAGTGCTTGTATGCTTTAACAGGACAATATCAGGAAAAAGCTACATTTATCCTGTGATACCTTTTAACAGCCAGATGTTTAAAAGAAAAATTCTTCGGGTACGACTGCCACACAAAATAAAAAATAACTAGCAATATATGGCGTATTAAGTATTAAAATATGACTTAACACGCCATATATTGCTAATTAATTGCAAATGTGATACAATACAAAAAACATTTGAATAAGATATATAAGATTTATGCTGTCTCTTATACACATCTCCGAGCCCACGAGACTGCAGCTAATCTCG
>ENA-OZXE01000188-OZXE01000188.1-human-gut-metagenome-genome-assembly--contig:-NODE-188-length-11714-cov-3.968179_pt1 | contig 11714 bp, 10 predicted proteins | sample MGYA00243539_ERZ654091 | MGnify/ENA primary metagenome ERZ654091 (study PRJEB26926, sample SAMN06164995) | human gut metagenome | biome: ENVO:00009003; feature: ENVO:2100002; material: ENVO:00002003... | reverse complement strand
GAGATTAGCTGCAGTCTCGTGGGCTCGGAGATGTGTATAAGAGACAGTCCTTGTAAACGGTGGGATCCAGCATGACCCGCCCCTCACTGTCCGTATAGCTGCCGTTTGTAAATCGTATCTCCATGCTGCATCCTCCCCGGCACATTCTGCCCTCTATTATACACAACACGCCGCCGCCCCGTCAATCACCCATCGACCCCGGTATCGGATTTTCCTGCTGCGAGGGCGCCGCACTTTTACCGCTGTCGCATGGTGTACCGCATTTGCGCGCCTGTAAACGCGTTTTTCCGCTTGCAAACGGAGGGAAAAGCGGATATAATGGAATCAATGATATAGCTCATATAGTCCTGCGGCGATGGCGCAGGGCGTTTCTACGGCGCCGCCGACGGCGCTACTATGGGTGTTCTGGCGGAGAGCCGGAGCGCCCTTTATTTTTTGCACGGGAGGTAGGAGCGATGACACAGGTATTGCGAGGCAACATCGTCCACGCACCGAAAATGGGGGAATTGTCCATTCTGGAGCATGGCTATATGGTGCTGGAGGACGGCGTGATCCGCGGCGTATATCCCACGCTGCCGGAGGAGCTGGCACAGGCGGAGGTACGGGACTACGGTGACCGGCTGCTGATGCAGTCCTTCGCGGATATGCACCTCCACGCGCCCCAGTATCCCATGCTGGGCATGGGCATGGACTTACCGCTGCTGGACTGGCTGAGTACCTATACGTTTCCCACGGAGGCGCGGTTTGCCGACACGGACTACGCCAGGCGGGTGTACCGTCGGCTGGCCGGCGACCTCATCACCAGCGGCACCACGCGGGTGTGTATGTTTTCCTCCCTGCACACGGAGGCCACATGGATCCTGATGGACGAGCTGGAGCGTGCCGGTGTCACCGGTTATGTGGGGAAGGTGAATATGGACCGCAACGGCCTGCCCGGCGTTTTGCAGGAGACGACGGAGGAGTCCATCCGGGAAACGGTGCGGTGGCTGGACGGCTGCCATTTTGAGCACGTCAAGCCCATCCTCACGCCGCGCTTTACCCCCAGCTGCACCGACGAGCTGATGACGGCGCTGGGCCAGCTGGCGCGGGAGCGGGGACTGTATGTGCAGTCCCATCTGTCGGAGAACACCCGTGAGATCCAGCTGGTGCGGGAGCTGCATCCCGACTGCGCGCAGTACTGGGAGACATACGACAAATATGGCCTGTGGAAGGATCACACGCTGATGGCGCACTGTGTCCACTCCGATGAGCGGGAGCGGAAGGCCATCCGCGACGCCGGTGTGGTGGTGGTACACTGCGCCGATTCCAACGTGAATATCTGCTCGGGGCTGTGTCCCGTGCGGCAGATGGTCAAGGAGGGGCTGTGGGTTACGCTGGGCAGCGATATCGCCGGCGGCGCGCAGCTGCCCATGTACAAGGTCATCACCATGTCCATCCGCACCTCCAAAGCACGGCGGGTCACGGACGAGTGGCACCCCGACTTCCTGACGGTGCCGGAGGGCTACTATCTTGGCACAACGGCGGGACACAAATACTTCGGCGCAGGGGACGGCTTTACAGTGGGCGACAGGCTCCACGCGGTGGTCATCGACGACGGGGACTTCCCGGAGGCGGGACGTCCGCTGTCGGTGCGGGAGCGGTTCGAGCGAGCCATCTACATGACCCACCGGCATAACATCGTGTCCGTCTGGTCCGACGGGCGAGAGGTCGTGCGGCGGTAAAGGGAAGCGATAAGCGTGTATACGGAGAAGAGGAGGACGTGACCTTGTTCCTGCGCGGCGGGGCGTTCCAAGATCGGTTCGGCTTTTTTCGCCCGCATCGCTTGTCAAGCGGTAGGGGATGTGGTAAGATGGATAAAAACCGAGAGAGAGGAACATGGCCATGGAAACCAGCTTCAAAACGTGTCTATTCGGGGGATTCGACCGGGAGGATGTGATCTCCTTTATTGAAAAAACAGCGGCGGAAACGCAGGAGCGGCTGGACGCCCTGACGACGGAGCGTGAGGAGCTGCTGGCGAAGAAGCGCAGTACGGAGGCGGAAAACGCGGCGCTGCGCGTACAGCTGAACGAGCTGACGGAGCGGCTGGACAACGAGACCGCCCTGCACACCCGGGTGCAGAGCATGGAGGAGGAGCTGACCGCCCTGCGCCGGGAGAACGAGACGCTGCGGGAGCCGGCGGCGCAGTACCAGTCCCTGCGGGATCATATCGCGGAGATCGAGATCAGCGCCCACCGCCGCACAGAGGAGTTCCGCGGCAAAGCCATTGCGGAGTTGATGCAGCTCATCGAGCAGCAGCGTCAATGGTGCGCCCAGCAGCGGGATGCCTATGCCCGCATGACCGAGGGCATTTTGCAGGAGCTTCGGCAGGCGGAGCGTCAGGTGGAGGCCTGCGATATCGGGAATTTCGACCGCATGGAGGAATCCCTCCGGCAGCTGGAAAATACCCTTCACACACCGGAATAAAGAACGAAGACCCCGCAGCCGTCGGCTGCGGGGCCTTTTCGCAGAGAGGATGATGGGATCTTACAGCAGCATGACACCGGCGGCGGCGCAGCTGTCCAAGGTAGCTTTGTCCCACAGGCTGGCCTGTACCTCGCCGATGTGGCAGGTGCCGATCATCAGCATACAAAGGCGGCTCTGGCCGATACCGCCGCCGATGGTCAGGGGCAGCTGGCCGCTGAGCAGCATCTTGTGGAAGGGCAGCTGGCGGCGGTCGTCGCAGCCGCGCTTGCGCAGCTGGCGATCCATGGCGGCCTCATCTACGCGGATGCCCATGGAGGAGATCTCAAAGGCGCTGTCCAGTACCGGGTTATACATGAGGATATCGCCGTTGAGGGACCAGTCGTCGTAGTCAGGTGCGCGGCCGTCGTGGGGCTGGCCGCTGCGCTTCAGGTCGTCGCCGATCTGCATGAGGAACACGGTGTGATGCTCGCGGCAGATGGCATTCTCCCGCTCCTTGGGGGTCAGGTCGGGCCAGCGATCCTCCAGCTCCTGTGTGGTGACGAAGTACACCTCGCGATCCAGCACGGTGTGCAGGCTGGGGAAGGCAATCTGAAGGGCGTCGTTGGTCTCCACCACCGCGCCCACGATGGCGCGGACGGTCTGGCGTAGGTACTGTTCGTTGCGGTCCTGCCGCTCAATGACCTTTTCCCAGTCCCACTGGTCCACATAGATGGAGTGGAGGTTGTCCACCTCCTCATCGCGGCGGATGGCGTTCATGTCGGTGAACAGACCCTTGCCGGGCTTGAAGTCGTAGCGCTTCAGCGCCAGACGCTTCCACTTGGCCAGCGAGTGTACCACCTGCCCGGTGGCACCCACATCGGGGATGTCAAAGGAGACGGGGCGCTCCACGCCGTTGAGGTTGTCGTTCAGGCCGGAATTTTCCTCCACGAACAGGGGAGCGGAGACACGGCGCAGATTCAGCGCCTGCCCCAGATTCACCTGAAAATTGCTCTTGATGAACTCGATGGCGCGCTGCATCTCGTAGGTGGACAGCGGCGTCTTGTATCCGGCGGGGATCGTCAATTTGCTCATGCGTGAAACACCTCTTTTAAAAAAATATTGTTGCCATTATAGGCGTGAAACGTAGGAATTGCAAGGGAAAACACGCAAAATTATGCCGCTCAAACCGGTGCGTTTTGTATAAAAATGTCCTCCGGCGCAGCCGGAGGACATTTTTATGCGATTTGTCCGCGTGACGCTTACTTGTAGGACTCGATCATGGCCTTGAAAGCGGGCAGGCTGCGGCGGATCATATCGTTGGACACGCAGTAGCTCAGGCGGAAGTAGCCGGGGCAGCCGAAGCCGTCGGCGGGGACGACCAGCAGATTGTGCGATAGCTTGGCTCGCTCGGAGAACGCGTTGGCGTCGCCGTTGGGCGCCTTGACGAACAGGTAGAACGCCCCGTCGGGCTTGGCGCACTGGTAGCCCATCTCCCGCAGGCTGTTGTACAGCAGGTTGCGGTTCTCCTCATAGGCCGCCAGATCGGGGCGCTCTCCGGCGCACAGCTCGATGACCTTCTGCATCAGTGTCGGCGGGCAGACGTGACCCATGATGCGGGCGGCGCCGGAGATGGCGGCGTACACCGCGGCACTGTCGTCGGCAAAGCCGGGGACGTACACATAGCCGATACGCTCACCGGGCAGGGACAGGGACTTGGAGTAGGAGTAACAGACGATGGTGTTCCGATAGAGGCAGGGGATAAAGGGTACCTTCACGCCGCCGTACACCAGCTCGCGGTACGGCTCGTCGGCGATGATGTAGATGGGGTGGCCGTACTCGGCGCTCTTGCGCTCCAGCAGCGCCGCCAGACCCTTCAGCGTCTCCTCGGTGTAGACGACGCCGGAGGGGTTATTGGGGGAGTTGATGATGATGGCCTGTGTGTGGGCTGTGATGCGCTGCTCCACGGCGTCCAGATGGATCTGGAACGCCTCGGTGTCGGCGGGGACCACCACCAGCTTGCCGCCGTTGCCGGTGACGAAGGGATGGTACTCGGGGAAAAAGGGTGCCACAGCCATGATCTCGGAGTCGTGGTCGACGAGGAGCGACTTGATCACGGAGATCAGGGCGGGGGCGGCGCCGCAGGTGAAGAACAGCTCACCGGCCTTGACCTCCAGGCCGAAGCGGTCGGTCAGATCCTTGGCCACGGCGGCGCGAGCCTCTGCGAAGCCGGGGGCCATGGAGTAGCCGTGGAGCTTGATGGAGTCCGTCTCATCCACGATCTTGTGGATGGAGTCATTGACCTTCTTGGGCGCGGGGATGCTGGGGTTGCCCAGTGAATAGTCATAGACCTTGTCCGCACCTACCTTGGCAGCCTGCTCCAGACCATAGGCAAACAGCTGACGGATGACGGAGGGGGCGGTACCCAGATGATAGAATTCCTGATTGACCATGATGTGATCTCCTTTCAAATCAGATAGCTGCGTGGGACACGCAGGAGAATGATACGGTTTTCCGTACAGAGCGCCGTCAGGACAGCTTCGTGCGGGAAGCGAGGACGCTGCCCAGCGCGATGGACGCCAGCTTGGAGTAGGCGCTGTCGGCGCGGCTGACCAGCACGATGGGCACCTTGGCGCCCAGAATAATACCGGCATTTTTGGCGTTGCCGAACAGATTGGCGGCCTTTCCGATGCCGTTGCCCACCTCATAGTTGGGTACCAGCAGGATATCGGCCTTGCCAGCGCCGGGGGCGGTGTAGTGCTTGTGGCGGCAGGCCTCCTCGCTGACGGCCAGATCCAGCGCCACAGGGCCGCAGACATCCATGTTGTACTTGGCCCAGCGGTCAGTCATGTGTGCCAGCGCATCAGCGTCCACGGTGGACTGTACCTTGGGGTTGACCTGCTCCGCGCCGCAGACGCAGGAGGCATTGATATGCTCATAGCCCAGCGCCTGCAGCACCATGGCGGCATTCTCCAGGATCTCCGCCTTCTTGTCCAGATCGGGGAAGGTGTTGACGCCGCCATCGGTGAGCACCAGCATCCGGCCCAGCGCGGGGATCTCGTAGAGCATACAGTGGGTGGTCAGGTGGGAGGTACGCAGGCCATGCTCCTTGTTGAACACGGCGCGCATCAGGTCGGCGGTGCCGAGGATGCCCTTCATCAGGAAGTTGGCTCTGCCCTCGGCGCACAGCGCCACGGCCTTGGCGGCGCAGTCCCCATCGGTGTCGCCGGGGATGATCTCATAGGCGGCGGGATCTTCGCCCAGCTCGGTGAGCATGGCGCGGATCTCGTCGACGTGACCTACCAGAATGGGGGTGGCGATACCCTCCCGGCGGGCCTCGACTACCGCCTCGATCACCGGCTGGTCGTGGGCGGCTGCCACGGCGATGACACCGGTGCTGCCGCCGCGTGCGGCGGAAATGATGCCGTCAATGGTGTGTATCATGGGTTTTCCTCCTCCAAGAAAGTAATTCCTCCGGGGTCGAAAGAGATCCCGGTGCAGGCAGACTGTTCTCTGGGACAATTATACACCGCGCCGCCCACAGCGTCAATGAAAACCGAATGATTCAATAAAAAGAAATGCCGACAGGGGTTGACGAAATCCGCCGCGGCGCATACACTAAGACGGTGCGCATTTTTCGGCAAGGAGTAAGAGGTATGAAAGAAATCAAAATGTGGTCGCTGGCCTTCACATATGTGGGATGCTTTCTGGGCGCGGGGTTCATCTCCGGACAGGAGCTGTGGCAGTTTTTCGGCAACTTCGGCAACTGGGGCTATGTGGGCCTTGCGGGAGCGGCTGTGCTGTTTACCGTCATCGGCATCCTGTTCGTGCGGCTGACGCAGATGACCCAGTGCGCCGATGTAGACAGACTGCTGGTGCCCTGGGGCATCAAGTGGCTGCGAGGCGCCTCCGGCGTTATCGCCGCGCTGTTCCTATTCTTCGTGGTGATGTCCATGTCCGCCGGTGTCGGCGCTATGCTGAACCAGCTGTTTCATGTACCCACTTGGCTGGGCAGCTTCGTATTCATGGCGGCGGTATTTCTGGTGACGCTGCTGGGCGTATCGGGTATGGTCAATGCGTTCTCGGCGCTGATCCCCGTTCTGATCGTCGCCACCGTGGCCTTTGCCGCCGGCGCTTACGGTACCTTCGGTACGGAGGGTATCTTCCGGCTGAAGGATGTGAACACCAACCCACTGATGCCCAACTGGGTCGTCGCGTCGCTGACCTTTGTCGCCTATAACATTCTGGGCGGCATCGGCATCATGGCACCGGTAGGGCAGTATGTTCGGAAAAAGAAGCATATCTATCTGGGTATCGCCCTGTCCGGCGTGATGCTGCTGGCGGTGGCGGGCAGCATCCTGACCAGTCTGGCGGCCTGTCCGGAGGCGGTGGCGGCGGAGCTGCCCATGGTGGCGCTGGCCAGTAAGCTCAACGGGATGCTGGGTACGGTGTACGGCCTGATGCTGCTGCTTGCCATGTTCTGCAACGCCATGGCCAGTCTGGTGGGACTGATCAGCTATCTGGAGCAGAAGGCCCGCTTCGTGCGTGAGAAAAAGAAACCGCTGCTGGCGGGGATCTGCCTGCTGGCGTGGGCGGGCAGTCTGCTGGGCTTCGGCGAGATCATCGCGGTGGTGTACCCGATGTTCGGGTATCTGAGCATTGTGTTCGTGGGGTGCGTGGTCACCCACTTCATACAGGCGCGGAGGCAGGAGCACGCACGGAAGCAGAAAACCGTGGGTGAGGCGGCGAAAGAAGCAAATTGAAAAAAGAGGTCGGAGCCAACGGCTCCGACCTCTTTTTTCAAGCGTTGTAAAGTGAATAGTGTTTACACGCTGAACAGGATGTCGGCGTAGGTGGGATAGGGCCAGCAGGCGGCGTCCACAATGGTCTCCAGCTGGTTGATGAGCTCACCGGTCTGCTGCGTCCGCGCGGCGATCTCCGCACGGTACCAACGGGCCACGTCGATGCCGCCGTCGGCGGCAGGGGCATTGTGCAGCGCGGTTTGCAGATCCTCACAGATACGGAACAGCGCCGCCGACTGCTCACTGACGCGGGTCAGGGTGCGCTCCTCCATCACGGTGGGCAGGGAGACACCGCAGTTCTTCTTATGAAAAAGGGTCTGCGCCAGACTGTCGGCGTACTTTCCGGCGGCGGGCAGGATGCCCCGGGTGACCATATCCAGCAGGGTGTGAGCCTCAATGGTCGTTACCTTGCAGTAGTTCTCCAGATGGATCTCGTACCGCGCCCGCATCTCCGTCTCCGTGAGGACAGCGTGCTTGGTAAACAGGTCAATGTTCTTCCTGTCAATGTAGGCGGGCATACAGTCCACCGTGTCCCGGAGGTTGGCAAGACCGCGGCGGGCGGCCTCCGCCACCCACGCATCGTCGTAGCCGTTGCCGTTGAAGATGATACGCTGGTGGGCGGTGAACGTCTCCTGCAGCAGTTCCTGCAGGGCGGACTGGAAGTCGGCGGCCTTCTCCAGACGGTCGGCGAACTGCCCCAGCTCCTCGGCCATGATGGTGTTGAGCACCACGTTGGGACTGGCGATGGACTGAGAGGAACCCAGCATACGGAATTCAAACTTGTTGCCGGTGAAGGCCAGGGGGGAGGTGCGGTTGCGGTCGGTGGTATCCTGCGGGATCTCCGGCATGGCATCCACGCCGATCTTCAGCTTTTTCTTGGTGATGTCTACATACGCCGTGCCCTGCACAATGGAGTCCAGAATGGCCGTCAGCTCGTCGCCCATGAAGATGGAGATGATGGCGGGAGGCGCCTCGTTGCCGCCCAGACGGTGGTCGTTGCCGGGGTAGGAGACGCAGCAGCGCAGCATCTCCTGATACTCGTCCACACCCTTGACGAACGCCGCCAGAAACAGCAGGAACTGGGCATTCTGACTGGGAGTGCCGCCGGGCTTCAGCAGGTTCTCGCCGGTGTCGGTCTGGAGCGACCAGTTGTCGTGCTTGCCGGAGCCGTTGATACCGGCGAAGGGCTTTTCGTGGAGCAGGCAGACCAGCCCATGGCGGGAAGCTACCTTCTTCAGCAGCTCCATGGTCAGCTGGTTCTTGTCACAGGCGGTGTTGGCGTCGGAGTAGATGGGCGCGATCTCGTGCTGGGCGGGGGCGACCTCGTTGTGCTCCGTCTTGGCCAGCACACCCAGCTTCCACAGCTCCTCGTCCAGCTCCCGCATGAAGGCAGCGACCCGGGGCTTGATGGCGCCGTAGTAGTGGTCGTCCAGCTCCTGTCCCTTGGGGGGACGGGAGCCGAACAGCGTGCGGCCGCAGAGCTTCAGATCCTCCCGGAGGTCATACATTTCCCGGTCAATGAGGAAGTACTCCTGCTCCGGCCCCACCTGCGGGGTGACGTGCTGCACCTCCGTGTTGCCGAACAGGCGGAGAATGCGGACGCACTCGCGATCCAGCTCCCGCATGGAGCGCAGCAGCGGCGTTTTCTTGTCCAGCGTCTGGCCGCTGTACGAGCAGAAGATGGTGGGGATATACAGCGTACTGTCCTTGATAAAGGCGTAGGACGTAGGATCCCATGCCGTGTAGCCGCGGGCCTCGAAGGTGGCCCGCAGGCCGCCGGAGGGGAAGCTGGAGGCATCGGCCTCGCCCTTGGTCAGTTCCTTGGCGCTCAGCTCCATCCGCACGCCCTCCGTACCGTCGGGCGTGATGAAGCTGTCGTGCTTCTCGGCGGTGTAGCCGGTCATGGGCTGGAACCAGTGGGTATAGTGGGTGGCGCCGTTTTCAATGGCCCAGTCCTTCATGACTGCGGCGATCTCACCGGCGGTGGAACGATCCAGCGCCGTACCCTGTGTCCGGCAGCGCTGCCATGCGCGGTAGACCTCGGCGGGGAGACGCTGCTGCATCTGCTGCTCGCCAAACACCATTTTACCGAACAGGGCGGGAACATCGATCTTCTTTTCACACATCTGGATCATTCCTTTCAAAGTGAAGTGGGGAACGGCAAACGCCGGTCTTTACATAAATAGCTGCATCACAGCGGGGGTCACATAGCTCTCCATGATCGCGGCGACCACCAGCAGCGGAATCACTACCAGCCCCGTCACGCGGAGAATATTCAGAAGGAGCGGCTTCATGATGCCCTTCTCGTTTTTGCGGATATAGCGGTTGATATTCTGGCACAGACACAGCCCGGCCGCCAGACTGAGGCACAGCGCCGGCAGCTCAAAGATGCCGTGGGGCAGGATACCGGCGGCCAGCAGCAGCCACTGGCCGTTGACCGAGGAGGCCACCATACCGAGGAGGATGGCGTTGACGCCCATGGACAGGGCGGGCAGATACAAGAAGGGGATAAAGCCGTACAGCGTGGACAGCACCATGGCACGCAGGTTGTTGCCGAACAGCGCCAGCGCGCTGAAGCTGCCGTCATCCCGCACGATGCCGGAATCTGCAACGACCTCGTTAAAGTAGGTCAGGATGGCAGCGGGGATCTCCGGGAAAAGGCGGCCGGCGATATACGACAGCACCACCAGCACCAGAAAAGCGACGGCGGTCATGCCCACCCAGCGGCCGTATTCCTCACGCCAGAAGTCGCCCAACGCACGAAGCTGCTTTTTCATGCCAGCTTTTTCAGACCGGCGCGGAGGCGCTTCAGCGTCTCGTCGCGGCCCAGGATGCGGCAGATCTCCACGGCGCCGCCGGGGGTCACCAGCTTGCCGGAGGCGGCGATACGCACCGGCCACATCAGCGTGGCGTTCTTCACACCCAGCTTCTCTGCCAGCGCCACCAGACCGTCGTGGATGCTCTCGTCCGTCCAGTCGGGCAGTGCCTCCAGCATGGGGATGGCGGCTTCCAGCATGGTCTTGCAGACCTCGGGGTTGGTCTTGGACTTCTTATTGGTAAAGGCGTCCACGCAGCAGTCGGGGCAGGCGTCGAAGAAATCCACCTTTTCGGGAATCTCGGTCAGCTTCTCGCAGCGTGCCTGCAGCAGTCCGGCGATGGCGCAGATGTCGAAATCACCCTTGACGCTCTGGCGGATGTAGGGCTCGGCCACCTTGGCGAAGGCCTCGGGGCTCATGCTCCGCAGGTACACGGCGTTGAAGTGATCCAGCTTGGCACGGTCGAAGATGGCGGGGGACTTGGAGATGCCGGTGATGTCGAAGGCCTTCACCAGCTCGGGCAGGGTGAAGATCTCCTGCTCCGCCAGCTCGCCCTTGGGAGACCAGCCCAGCAGCGCCACATAGTTCAGAATCGCCTCGGTGAGATACCCCTCCGCCTTCAGATCCTCGTAGGAGGGATCGCCGTGGCGCTTGGACATCTTGTTCTGGGCGTCCCGCATGACGGGGGAGCAGTGGACATAGGTGGGTACGTCCCAGCCGAAGGCGTGGTACAGCAGGTCGTACTTGGGCGCGGAGGACAGATACTCGCTGCCCCGCACCACATGGGTGATGCCCATCAGGTGGTCGTCGATGACGTTGGCAAAGTTGTAGGTGGGCAGACCGTCCCGCTTCAGCAGCACCTGATCGTCCAGCGTGCTGTTCTCCACGGTAATGTCGCCGAAAATGGCGTCATGGAAGGTAGTGGTGCCCTCCTGAGGGATCCGCTGCCGGATCACGTAGGGCTCACCGGCCTCCACGCGCCGCAGCGCCTCCTCCAGCGGCAGGTCGCGGCAGGGGTCGGCCACGCGGTCAAACTCGCCGCTGTCCTCCTCGGAGGCGCATTTCTCGCAGAAACAGTAGTATGCGCCGCCCTTTTCCACCAGAAGGCGGGCATACTTGCCGTAGGTGTCCCGGCGCTGGGACTGGATATAGGGCGCCACGGGGCCGCCCACATCGGGGCCCTCGTCGTGGGTAAGCCCGCACTCAGCCATGGTGCGGTAGATCACATCAGTAGCACCCTCCACCAGACGGCCCTGATCGGTGTCCTCAATGCGGAGGATGAACGTGCCGCCGTGGCTGCGGGCAATGAGCCATGTGTACAGCGCCGTGCGCAGGTTGCCGACGTGCATATAGCCGGTGGGGGAGGGGGCAAAGCGGGTGCGGACAGTCATGGAAATCGCTCCTTTTGCGCAAATTGGCGGCCTTGCCGCCCGCATTATCGTGCTATAAGGTAGTAATTCCCTGCACCGCTGGGAAATATACCTGAACGACCATATTCAAATGAATAACCTTGGGGCTGTTAAGGGGCCGCAGCCCCTTAAGTTTATTCCGGCTTTGACGACATGTGCGTCAAAACGGATGAAAACCAGAGGTTTTCGCACTCCGCGGGTTTTGCCGCCCGGGAGCGAATGCGAGAGGCAAAACGCGAAAAAAGCTC
>ENA-OZXE01000173-OZXE01000173.1-human-gut-metagenome-genome-assembly--contig:-NODE-173-length-12092-cov-4.336296_pt1 | contig 12092 bp, 9 predicted proteins | sample MGYA00243539_ERZ654091 | MGnify/ENA primary metagenome ERZ654091 (study PRJEB26926, sample SAMN06164995) | human gut metagenome | biome: ENVO:00009003; feature: ENVO:2100002; material: ENVO:00002003... | reverse complement strand
GCCGTCCTTGATTTTTTGCAGCTCCGGCGGCAGCGCCTGCTGCCACGCCGCGCCGCTGCCGCGATAAAAACCGCACGCCGCCATAGGCTTCACCTCCCATGTAGTCTGCCTTGAAGGGAAAAACTTATTCCGGCGATTTTTTGCTGTGCTTTTTCGCCGCGCTGTGGTATACTGGGGATACGATTCTTCAAAGGAGGCCGTCCCATGCAATTCCGCGCCCATCTTCATACCGTGACCCGGCACCGCCGGCTGGTCCGCAGCTACTGCCTGAAGCTGGGCCTCGTATGGCAGGGTCTGACCCACGACCTGTCCAAATTCAGCCCCGTTGAATTCTGGCGGGGCTGCAAATACTATCAGGGCTGGCGCAGCCCCAACGATCAGGAGCGTCTGGAAAACGGGGTCAGTCTGGCGTGGCTCCACCACAAGGGCCGCAACCGTCATCACTTTGAATACTGGATCGACTACTGCCGCCGGGAGGATGGCACCATCTACATAGGCGGCTGCAAAATGCCGAAGAAATATGTGGCGGAGATGTTCTGCGACCGTATCGCCGCCTGCCGCGTCTATCAGGGCGACCAGTACACCGATGCCTCGCCCTACGACTACTACCAGCGCTCCAAGGATCTCAGCCGCACCGATGCCAGCCGCTTTATGCACGCGGACACGGCGGCGCTGCTGGATCGCTGGCTCCTGCTGCTGAAGGAGCAGGGCGAGAATGCCGCTTTCGCCCAGATCCGCGACGAGCTGCGGCGCTGCGGCGATTGACGTACTTCGTTAATAAGAAAACAAGACATTTCCATATGTTTTCCTTGCTTTTCCCCATTATTTGATATATACTATTGCGGTACATTTACATGAGAGGTTATCAACAACATGACCCATCCCTATAAAACACGGGAGGGCGGCGCTACTGTCACAGTCTTTGTTCCCTACGACTGCCAGAATCACTGTCCCTTCTGCATCAACAAAAAAGAATACGCAGACTGCACCGGCTTCAGTCTGGAGAAGATCATCGCCAGCATCCGCACCATGGACGCTGTCACACCCTATTGCGACTTTGTGTTCACCGGCGGCGAGCCGCTGGCCGATCTGGACGCACTCCAGCGGATGCTGGACGCCATTCCCACCACCCATAAGGTGTATATCAACACCACCTTCCCCGCGCAGGAGACCACCAGCTTCGAGGAGATGCTGGCGTTCACGGAGCGGAACAAGGGAAAGATCACCTGCATGAACATCTCCCGCCATCTGGTACACTATGTAGAGGAGAGCCCCGACGAGATCCTGGGGAAGATCGCCTGCCCCACCCGCATCAACTGCGTGCTGTACAAGAACTACCCGGCGGACAAGCTCATCGCCTATGTGGAGCGCTTCCTGCCCTACAACATCCCCATCCAATTCCGCTACGACTACACGGAGACGACGCCGGAGAACCTGTATGAGCAGGACAATGACAAGATCCTGCGGGATCTGAAGCGGCTGTTCACCTACAAGGGGCTGGACGGCTGCCGGATGCGCAACGGCTTCCACTTCGAGTACAAGGGTCTGCACATGACGTACCACAAGACCCTTCCCTACTCCACCATTGTGGAGGAGGGGCCGGACGGCGTGACCTACGATATCCTGTACGACATCCTCATCAAACAGACCGGCGAGATCCACAGTGACTGGACCGGCGTGAAGATGGACGTGGACGCTTACCGCAAGGTGGTGTTTGAGCCCTACGACCTCCGCGTGTTGGAGGGCACCGTGGATTTCTGAGACAGCAAAAAAAGATGACCGCAAAAGCGGTCATCTTTTTTTGCGTTTATTGCAGGTTCAGCTTGAACAGGTTGCTGTCGGCGGCAAAGTTGGTGATCTCGTACAGCACCAGGATATCGTCGGCAGCATCGGCCAGCGGCTGTATCTTCTCCCGGCAGTACCGCAGATCCACCATGGTGATGGTCTCATAGTCCCCGGCGAGGAACGGCACAAAGCAGTTGGCAAAGGAGTCCTTGATCAGCAGCAGGTGCTTTCCGTTCTCCGTGCCGGTGCGCAGCACCGCCTTGGCGTAGTTGCCGCCCAGAAACAGCTCGTACTTGTCCTTCTTCTCCAGCGCCGTCATGTCGTACAGGCTGTCCCGCTCCGTGCCGTCGCAGTCGGCGGAGACGATGGAGATGTCCGGGCAGTAGTCCACCGCGTCATATACGCTGTCCGGCAGCAGCACCTTGGAGTACAGCGTCCCCCGGAAGCTGCCGGTGGCCTGCACCAACGCATAGTCCCGGGCGGCGTGTCCGGTGGCCGCCGCCCAGACATGGTAGGCACTCTGCGCGCCCGCCGTCGTCCAGTGGTGGTCGGTGTGGTAGTAGGGATCCTCCACCCCCGCCAGCGCCGTGCGGGTGTCGGCGAACGTCCCGCCCAGCTTGTCCGTCAGCAGGGAAAAGGCCTTGTCCTCGTCATAGTAGGGGGCGTTTTTCGGCAGGTATTCACCCAACACCCCGGCGGGACTGGGCGCGATCAGCGCCGTGCAGCGTTTGCCGCTGTTGGCGGCGAAGAACTGCTCTACCGCCGTCAGGTTCTTTTCGTAGTTGCTCCAGTTGAAGGTATCGTCGGTGACCTTGGCAAAGTAGCGCCCCTCCGCGCCCAGATAGGTGCCGCTGATATCCTGCCGTCCCTCCGCTCTTTGCAGGGTGGAACGGGCGCCGGTCCAGAGGTCCCGCAGCAGGATCTGGTCACTGGTGTAGTTCTCCACCTCGGTCATGAATCTGCCGGACAGCACGCTGTCCGCCGTCAGCTCAGGCGTGGTCTGGAGATAGCGGTTCTCGTTCTCGGAAAAGGTCCGATCCGGCGTAAAGAAGAAGCTACCCACGGACAGGCCCAGCAGGATCACGCAGATGGCGATCAGCGGCGCCAGCATATTTCGTTTCATCGTGCAGCCTCCTCAGAATCGGAAATACAAAAACGGGTTGTAGCTGTCGCCCACCAGAAAGGCCACGGACACCAGCAGCACCAGCACCATCCAGACGGTGCGCAGCGCGTCGGACGCGGCGGGAGCCATGCCGCCCTCCCACCGGCTCCACAGCCGCTTGGGCAGGGACGTGCAGCCGATGACCGCCAGCACCAGCACCAGCCAGAAGCTGCGCAGCAGGTAGGCGGCGGTGCCGTCGAACAGCGTACCGGAAAACATATGCCCCAGATACGCCCCCAGCTGCGTGAAGTCGGTGATGGCGAACAGCACCCAGCCCATGATAAAGCACAAGCAGGTATAGATATGCCCCACCACGGCGGGTACACGATCCAGCCATTGCAGCAGGAACGTCTTTTCCAGCAGCAGCAGTACGGCGTAGTACACGCCCCACAGCACAAAGTTCCAGCTGGCGCCGTGCCACAGTCCGGTGAGGAACCAGACGATGGCAATGTTCAGCAGCTGGCGGCCCAGCCCCTTGCGGTTGCCGCCCAGCGGGATATACACATACTCCCGGAACCATGTGGACAGGCTGATGTGCCAGCGCCGCCAGAACTCCGTGACGGTGCGGGACTCGTAGGGATAGTTGAAGTTCTCCAGAAACCGGAAGCCGAACAGCCGTCCAAGGCCGATGGCCATGTCGGAGTAGCCGGAGAAGTCAAAGTAGATCTGGAAGGTGAAGGCCAGCGCGCCCAGCCATGCCGTGACCACGGAGGGCTCGGACATGGCAGCGATCTCCTCCCACACGGCGCCCATCTGGTTGGCCAGCAGTACCTTCTTGCCGAGACCGATGACGAACCGCTGCATACCGGCGCTGGCGTCCGCCAGTGACTCCCGGCTCCGGTTCTCCAGATCCGCCGCCACCGTCTTGTACTGGACGATAGGCCCGGCGATGAGCTGGGGGAACAGCGTCACATAGGCGCTGAAGTCGATGATATTCCGCTGGGGCGGTACCACGCCCCGGTACACGTCGATGGTGTAGCTCATGGTCTGGAAGGTGTAGAACGAGATGCCGATGGGCAGCAGCAGTCCCAGCGCGGGAATGGCCGTCCCCAGCAGGCCGTTGAGGTTGGTGATGGCGAAATCCGTATACTTGAAGAATCCCAGAATGCTCAGGTTGCCCACCACGGATACCACCAGCACCGCCTTGGCGCCCTTGGGCTTTCCCGCGGTGCGGAAATGTCCGATGGCCAGGCCGTTGCAGTAGTCGAATACGGTGGAGAACAGCATGATGAGGATATATTTCGGCTCACCCCAGCCGTAAAACAGCAGGCTGAACACAAGGAGCAGCGCATTGCGCAGCTTCTTGGGGCAGATAAAGTAGAGGATCCCCACCAGCGGCAGAAACGCCAGCAGGAATGTGGTGCTGCTGAAAACCATGGATCGGCTCCTTTGCTTGAATCGTTATATATGCGATGACCGGAAAATGGGGCAGGCGAGCCTGCCCCATTCTGTTGGTATGCGGTTACTTGACGCCTGCCAGCTTGCCCACCTGATAGCTGCCGCGGATGGCGGACAGATTGTTGGCGAAGATCACATCCGTGACGCCGTTGGCCTTGGCGAGGGCGGAGACGCTGCCGCTGTAATAGCGGTAGTCGATGACGTAGACCGTCTGGTAGTGATCCACCAAAAACGGCACGAAGGCATTGCCGAAGGACTCCTTCACCACGATGCACTTGGACCCGTCGGACAGGTCGGGGTTCTCGATGACGGTGTAGGGGTTGTCGCCCATGATGAACGTGCCGTACTTCAGTCCGGCGGGGGCGTCGGACTCGTCGTAGATCACCTTGCCGGGCGTCAGGCTGTCTGCCGTCTTGCCGTACTGCATCCGCGCCTCGGTGCTGATGGGATGGTACGCCGTCACCGTATCGGGGTGGTTCTTCATGGCGTCGGGCTTTCCGCCGTCGTTGTAGAACGAGCCGAGGAAGCCGTCGTACTGGCTGACCTCATACTCCGACAGGCTGTGGGGCGTGATGCCCTTGGCGGCGCAGAACTGCACATAGGCATAGTACGCGCCCAGCCCCGTCCAGTGGTGGTCGGTGCGGAAGTAGATATACTCGCCGCGATGGGCCATCAGCGTATCGTGGAGAGGTACCGTCTTTACATTGTTCCCCATGGCGGCCAGAATATCCTTCTCCGCCTGAGCCTGATCGCTGCCGGGGATGTCGCTGTACAGCGCGTCCGGCAGTGTGATGCCGCTGGACAGCGGCACAGCCATGGCGTACACGGTGCTGACACCGGCGAGCTGGTCAGCCACGGATGTCACGATATCCGCATAGCTCTTGGCCAGACTGTCCACGTAGTTATACATCTCGAAGCCGGTATCGCCCACCATATACACGCCGCCGGACTGGTGGGGCGTGGCATCGGTGGTGATGGTGTCCAGCGTCTTATTGCCGGTGGGCTGCTGGGTGTCGTCCGGCTGTCGGGTGTCGTCCGGCTGCTGACCGTCCTCCCCGCCCTGCCCGTCCGTGCCGTCGTCGGGCTGCTGCCCGTCGTCCGGCTGCGTTATGACCGGGTCATCCGGCGCAGGCGCCGGCTTATCTTTTTTGAATACGTCCGTAAAAATAGCCAGCGCGCCCAGCACCAGCGCCGCCAGCACGATCACCAGCAGCAGGGCGGGCAGCGGACTGCGGCGGCGGCGATAGCGGCGGCCGCCATATGCCCGGCGCGGGCTCACTTTACATACTCCTTGATGATGCCGCGGGCGGTGTCGGCGTCAGAGGTGACGCACAGCACCACGCAGGTGCCGTAGGTCTCAAAGATCGCGCCGTTGATGCGCTCCACCTCGGCGGGCAGATAGCGCTCCATCTCCGTCTTCTGGCTGTTCAGAAACTCCTGCATGGACGTGCGGAGGGCGGAGGCAGCCGCCGCGTCGTAGCACTCGATGACAAAAACCTCCTCAGCGGTAGAGCCGGCGGACATATACGCCGCTGCGTCGCACTTTTCCGGAAGCTGGAAATAGTAGCCCAGCTCCTCCTTGGAGACGGCGGACAGCTCGGACTCAAAGGCGGTCTTCTCCGCCAGCGCCTTGGCAAGGCTCTGTGCGTCCACGGTGGTCGTTTTCCCGCCGCAGGCGGTCAGTGCCAAAACAGTCATCACGGCAAGCAGCAGCGAAATGATACGTTTCATATGGATCTCCTCAATCTATTTATGTAGTGCGGGGAAAGGCGAACTTTCCCGGAAAAACATTATAGTACAATCCGTGCAAAAGTAAAAGAGTCAATTTGTAACAAAGCAGTTAATTTTCCGGAAAGGACGCATCCTCTGTCCCTTATGACGGTGCGGACGGGCAAATCGTTCCGCAAAAGGCTCTCCCTCTTTACAAACAGGCATTTTTTGATATAATAGTAAGGCTAAGGAATTTTTCAAGCGGAGGAAACGATATATGGCAGTCATCGAATACGACGAGTATAAGCAGAAGCTGCTGGCGCTGGAGCCCACGCTGGGTGAGCTGGAAAAGGCGTTGGGCATTCCCAAGGCGCGGGAGGAGCTGGCCGAGCTCCAGAAGGAGACGGAGCAGGAGGGCTTCTGGAACGATCTGGAGCGCAGCCAGCAGGTGAGCCGTCAGGTCAAGCGTCTGGAGAACAAGATCAAAAAGCACGACAAGCTGGTGTCCGAGTGGGAGGATACCCTGACCCTGTGCGAAATGGCGCAGGAGGAGGACGATCCCTCCCAGCTGGACGACGTGGTGGAGGGCTACAACACGCTGGAAAAGGAGATCAGCGAGCGCCGACTGGCCGCCCTTCTGTCCGGCGAATATGACGGCAACAACGCCATTCTCACCTTCCACGCCGGCGCCGGCGGCACCGAGGCGCAGGACTGGACGGAGATGCTGTACCGGATGTACACCCGCTGGGCCGAGCGCCACGGCTATACCTATCAGCTTATGGACTACGAGGCCGGTGACGAGGCGGGCATCAAATCCGCCACCATCCTCATCGAGGGCGAAAACGCCTACGGCTATCTGAAGAGCGAGAATGGCGTCCACCGTCTGGTGCGCGTCAGCCCCTTCGACGCCAACGCCCGCCGCCAGACCAGCTTTGCCGCGCTGGAGGTCATGCCGGAGCTGGAGGATGACAGCGAGATCGAGATCCGGCCCGAGGACATCGAGATGCAGGCCTGCCGCTCCTCCGGTGCAGGCGGCCAGCACATCAACAAGACCTCCTCTGCCGTCCGTCTGACCCACCTGCCCACCGGCATCGTGGTGTTCTGCCAGACGGAGCGCAGCCAGTTCCAGAACCGCGACAACGCCATGAAGATGCTGCGCGCTAAGCTGGCGGAGCTGAAGCTCCAGCAGCACGCCGAGAAGATCAGCGACCTGAAGGGCGTCCAGATGAAGATCGAGTGGGGCAGCCAGATCCGCTCCTATGTGTTCATGCCCTACACGCTGGCCAAGGATACCCGCACCGGCTACGAGATGGGCAACATCCAGGCCGTGATGGACGGCGATATCGACGGCTTTATCAATGCCTACCTGACCGCCGCCGCCAACGGCGAGATCAAGAAATAATTCGTCCAAAAGCAGCAGACCACCCTGCGTGTCAAATACGCAGGGTGATCTTTTTGCCGTATTATACGTTTTGTTGTCGCTTTTTGCCGCATGGAGGAGGGCTTCCGCCCCTACAAGAGCCGCATTTCACGCACAGCATAAAAAAACAGAGCCGCATGAGCGGCTCTGTTTTTATGCACTTTCAGGCGTGCTTCAGCACTTCTCGAACACCACTGCGGTGCCCATGCCGCCGCCGATGCACAGGGTCGCCAGACCCTTCTTGGCCTCGGGACGCTTCTGCATCTCGTGCAGCAGAGTGACAATGATACGCGCACCGGACGCACCCACGGGATGACCCAGAGCGATAGCGCCGCCGTTGACGTTGACCTTGCTCATGTCAAAGTGCAGCTCGCGGGCCACAGCGATGGACTGCGCGGCAAAGGCCTCGTTGGCCTCCACCAGGTCGATGTCGTCGATGGTCACGCCGGCCTTCTTCATGGCGTTGCGGGAAGCCACCACGGGGCCGACGCCCATGATCTTGGGATCCACGCCGCCCTGACCCCAGCCGATCAGCTTGGCCATGGGCTTCAGACCGTACTTCTCCACAGCCTCGCCGGAGGCCAGCACGATGGCGGCTGCGCCGTCGTTGATGCCGGAGGCGTTGGCGGCGGTGACACGCTGGGTGCCCTTATCGGCAGCATCCCGTGCGCCGGTGACCTCGAAGGTATGTACCACCTGGGGATTGGGGGACTCGGGACCCACGGGGAAAGCGCCCTTCAGCTTGGCGATGCTGTCAGCGGTGACGCCGGCCTTGGGATACTCGTCCTTGGCGAAGGGGACCATGTCCTTCTTGACCTTGACCATCACGGGAACGATCTCGTCGTCGAAGCGGCCGGATGCCTGTGCGGCCTCCGCCTTCTGCTGGGAGGCGGCGGCGAACTCGTCCTGCTCGCGGCGGGTGATGCCCCAGATATCGTTGATGTTCTCGGCGGTGGTACCCATGTGGTAGTTGTTATAGGCGTCCCACAGACCGTCCTTGATCATGGTGTCCACCAGCTTCTTGTCGCCCATACGAGCGCCCCAGCGGGCGTCCATGGAGGCAAAGGGAGCGGCGCTCATGTTCTCGGTACCGCCGCAGACCACGATGTCGGAATCACCGGCCAGGATGGAGCGGGCGCCCTCGATGACGGACTTCATACCGGAGCCGCAGACCATGCCGACGGTGTAGGCGGGCACGGAATAGGGGATGCCGGCCTTGATAGAAACCTGACGCGCCACGTTCTGACCCTGAGCAGAGGTCAGGATGCAGCCGAACATCAGCTCATCCACGTTCTCAGGTGCAATGTTGGCGCGCTTCAGAGCCTCCTTGACCACCACAGCGCCCATGTCGGCAGCGGGGGTGTTCTTCAGGGAGCCGCCAAAGGAACCGATCGCGGTTCTGCAGCAATTGACAACATACAGGTCTTTCATGAAAGTTACCTCCTATAAAGATTAAGCTCATTATACCGCTTTGTATAACGAATGTCTATGCTCATGATAGTCAACTTTTTAACAATAGTCAACGGTCAATTTGAAGTTTGTTAAAAAATCGTCAAAAGGTGCATGGCAGCCCCGCCCTTTCCGTCATTTTGACGGATAGGCACTTTACTTTTCAGTCGGCTGCACGGTCTGCGTCAGCTGGCTGCGCAGCTGCGTCAGCGTCTGGTAGAACGTGCCGGTGTCGATGGAGGCGTACAGCTCCTCGTTATAGACCACGTTGGCCGTGCCGCGCCGCGCCTGCATCTGTGCATTGAAATACGCGGGCAGCACGGCGGACAGATCCGTCTCCTCCCGCAGGAAGATGTAGTAGCCCTCGTCCACGGCGATCACATCCGACACCTCGTTGGCCGCCAGCGCCATGGCCGCCTCGCAGACAGGGTCGCCCTCCGTCACGGTGAAGGTGATGCTGTCCTTCTGATCCACGCCCCGTTCCTGACAGATGGCGGCGTGCTCGGCCAGCTTATCCTCCGCCTCCTGCATCCGCTTGAGGTAGCCGTTGGCCTCCTCCTCGGCGCCGTCACCGGCGGGTACATAGATGGCGCGGCCCGTCAGGTAGCCGTTGTCCGCCGCGTACTGAGCCAGCGCCGCCCCGTCGGGATACAGGGCGCTGCCCTCGGTGCTGAACTCCGTCTCCAGTCTCTGGTACAGGAACGCCGCCTCCGGGATGCGGTCATACGCCTCCTCCGTAAGGCCCATTGCCGCCAGCTGCTGCTGGTAGGCCTCCTCGCCGCCGTAGTACTCCACATACGCCTGCCGCTGTGCCTCCAGCGCCGCCTGATCCTCCTCGGTCAGCGTCACACCGGCCTCCTGCGCCCATGCCCGCACCACGCTGTACAGCTTCACCGTCTCCACGGCCTCGGTTTTGGCATAGTCGCCGTAGGTCACGCCCGCGGTCAGCTCGGCGCTCCAGTCCACATTCGGCACATAGTTGCTCAGATACTCGCAGTCGTAGGCCAGCCAATACAGATACTCCTCCGCCGTCACGGTCTGCCCGTCGATGAGCAGCAGCTCCGCGTCGGGATGGAGCCCGCTGGCCTCATACAGCAGGCCGTCGGTGCGGTGTCCCTTCTTCATGCCTCCAGTGAGGGAGATGGCTCCCACCAGCACCACAGAGGCCAGCGCACCGGCGATCAGGCGCACCCAATTATTCTTCATGCTCAGTTCCTCCTTCTTGGGACTTTCGTCCCTGTATCTCATTCTGCTGCAAACGCAGCTTTTCTACAAGGCCGCCTGCGGCGTCCAATGCATCCTCGTTTGGCTGTAAAAACAGCGTCAGCCGCGGCTCCGTTCCCGCCGACAGCTGCAAGCGGTTCCGGTAGCCCGCCATGGTACACACCGCCAGCAGCGCCGCCGGGTCGATGCGCGTATCGAAGCTGAAGATCAGCTGCCGCCCCTTCTGGGTGATGTCGGTGATGCCCGTCTCCATGGCCGCCGCCCGGAGCATGGCCACGTGCAGCAGCGCCGTTACCGGCTTTGGCACGTCGCCGTACCGGTCCAGCAGCTCGTCCGTCAGGTCGGCCTCGTCCGCCGGCGTCCGCAGCGCGGCGATGCGGCGGTACAGATCCATCCGCTGCTCGGCGGCGGGTACATACCCCTCCGGGATGTAGGCCGGTACCGTCAGGTCGGCGGAGCATTCCGCCCGCACCTCCGCGCCCCGGCCCTGCTGCTCCAGCACCGCGTCGTTCAGCAGCTTCAGGTACATATCATAGCCCACAGACATCATGTAGCCCGACTGCTCGGGGCCTAATAGGTTTCCGGCGCCCCGGATCTCCAGATCCCGCATGGCGATCTTGAAGCCGGAGCCGAACTCCACATATTCCCGTATGGCGGTGAGCCGCTTGGCCGCCACCTCCGTCAGCACCTTGCCGGTGCGGTACGTCAGATAGGCGTACGCCCGCCGGGCCGACCGGCCGATACGCCCCCGGATCTGGTGGAGCTGGCTGAGTCCCAGCCGGTCTGCGTCCTCGATGATGAGGGTATTCACGTTGGGGATGTCGATGCCCGTTTCGATGATGGTGGTGCATACCAGCACGTCGATGTCGCCCTCCGCCATGCGGCTCATGACGCGGCTCAGCTCACCCTCCGCCATTTTGCCATGGGCGGTCTCCACCGTCACGCCGTCGCCCAGCAGCTCCCGCAGCCGGGAGGCGGTGGAGTCGATGTTCTCCACCCGGTTGTGCAGGTAGTACACCTGCCCGCCCCGATCCAGCTCCCGCCGGATGGCCTCGGTGACGATGCCCCAGTCGTGCTCCAGTACATAGGTCTGCACCGGCTGCCGCTCCTGCGGCGGCTGCTCGATGGTGCTCATGTCCCGGATGCCGCTGAGGGCCATGTTCAGCGTCCGGGGGATGGGCGTGGCGGACAGCGTCAGCGTGTCCACCTGCTCCGTCCGCTGGCGCAGCTTCTCCTTATGGGTCACGCCGAAGCGCTGCTCCTCGTCGATGATGAGCAGACCCAGATCCTTGAACTCCACGCTCTTGGCCAGCAGTTTGTGGGTGCCGATGAGCAGATCCACTCTGCCCGTTTTCACCCGCTCCAGCACATCCTTTACCTGCGCCGGTGTGCGGAATCGGGACAGCACCTCCACCGTCACCGGGAACGCCCGGAACCGGGCGATGGCCGTGGCGTAGTGCTGCTGGGCCAGCACGGTGGTGGGTACCAGAATGGCGGCCTGTTTGCCGTCCAGAATGCACTTCATGGCCGCCCGCAGCGCCACCTCCGTCTTGCCGTAGCCCACGTCACCGCAAATCAGTCTGTCCATTATTTTATGGCTCTGCATATCAGTCTTTGTGGCTTCAATTGCAAGAATCTGATCCTCAGTCTCATCAAAAGGAAAAAGCTCCTCAAACTCTCTCTGCCATACCGTATCCTCACCGAAGGCATATCCGTTTTGCTGCTCACGCTGTGCGTACAGCTTCACCAGGTCTCCCGCAATCTGCTTTACCGCACCTCTGACTCTATTCTTTGTTCTGGTCCATTCCTGACCTCCAAGCTTGTTGAGCTTTGGTTTTCTGGCATCCTTTCCGGCATATTTTTGTATCATATCAAGCTGGGTGGCAAGAATATAGCTGTCTCTTATACACATCTCCGAGCCCACGAGACTGCAGCTAATCTCGT
>ENA-OZXE01000167-OZXE01000167.1-human-gut-metagenome-genome-assembly--contig:-NODE-167-length-12338-cov-3.764878_pt1 | contig 12338 bp, 9 predicted proteins | sample MGYA00243539_ERZ654091 | MGnify/ENA primary metagenome ERZ654091 (study PRJEB26926, sample SAMN06164995) | human gut metagenome | biome: ENVO:00009003; feature: ENVO:2100002; material: ENVO:00002003... | reverse complement strand
ACGAGATTAGCTGCAGTCTCGTGGGCTCGGAGATGTGTATAAGAGACAGTACCCAACCCTACACGCTTTGGCAAGAGGTTTTATACACGTTCCGCCAGTTTTTTGCTGTATGCCTCACGGAAGGCGTCAAAGCTGCCGTTGTCGAGGCTTTCGCGGATGCGCTGGGTCAGCTTGTTATAAAAATACAGGTTATGCATCACCGCCAGACGCATGGCCAGCATCTCCTCCGCCGTGAACAGATGCCGCAGGTAGGCGCGGCTGAAATTCCGGCACACCGGGCAGTCGCACGCCGGATCGATGGGGCGCTCATCCAGCTTGTACTTGGCGTTTTTGATGTTCAGCGTGCCGCTCCATGTGAACAGCTTGCCGTGCCGGGCGTTGCGGGCGGGCATCACACAGTCGAAGAAATCCACGCCCCGGGCCACGCCCTCGATGATGTTGCTGGGCGTTCCCACGCCCATGAGGTAGCGGGGCTTGTCCGCCGGCATATACGGCTCCACCGCGTCGATGATCTCGTACATCACCTCTGTCGGCTCGCCCACCGCCAGACCGCCGATGGCAAAGCCGTCGCAGTCGATCTTGGCGATCTGCTGCATATGCCAGATGCGCAGGTCGGCGTAGGTCGCGCCCTGATTGATGCCGAACAGCATCTGCTGCGGGTTGATGGTGTCGGGCAGCGCGTTGAGCCGGTCATGCTCCGCCTTGCACCGCTCCAGCCAGCGCAGTGTCCGCTCGCAGCTGGCCTTGGCATAGTCGTAGGCGGCGGGGTTCTCCACGCACTCGTCAAACGCCATGGCAATATCGGAGCCCAGATTGGACTGGATGCGCATACTTTCCTCCGGCCCCATGAAGATACGGTGGCCGTCCAGATGGCTGGCAAAGGTGACGCCCTCCTCGCTGATTTTCCGCAGACCCGCCAGCGAGAACACCTGAAAGCCGCCGGAATCCGTAAGGATGGGGCCATCCCAGCGCATGAACTTGTGCAGGCCGCCCAGTTGACGTACCACGTCATCGCCAGGCCGCAGGTGCAGGTGGTAGGTGTTGGACAGCTCGATCTGCGTGCCGAGCTCCTCCTTCAGATCCAGCGCGCTGACGCCGCCCTTGATGGCCGCCTGCGTGCCGACGTTCATGAAAACCGGCGTCTGTACCTCGCCGCCGTGGGCGCAGGTGAACACGCCCCGCCGGGCCTTGCCCTGTTTCTTGATCACTTTGAACATTTATGCTTCCTCCATATCGTCCAGCGCCTTCTCCGCCATGCGGTGGGAGCCAAGCAGCCAGACCAGATCCCCGCGCTGTATCACAAAATTCACATCCGGACCGATGATGGGCAGCAGATTTCGCTGCAAGCCCAGGATCATGCAGTCGTAATTCTCCCGCAGGCCGCTGTCCCGGATGGTGCTGCCCGCCAGATGGTCGTTCTTCGCCACGTCCAGCGTGTAGGTATACAGCGCCTTTTCTCCGGCGATATAGGTGTGCAGCGTAGGGATATCCTCCGCCGCGTCAGCGCCGATGGACAGCCGCAGCGACACCAGATTCTCCTTTTCGCCGATGACTGCCAGCCGGTCGCCCTCACTCAGCACCATGTCGCCGGAGGGGATGTCAAACTCCTTCTTCCCCCGGACGATCTTGATGATATTCGCGCCGTAGCGCCGTCCCCAGCCCAAGGCGCGCAGATCCTTCCCCGCCTCCTCCGGCGGACAGATCAGCTCCGTTACATACATTTTCTCGTCCAGCCATGTGGCGTCATTGCTGTCGCCGTACTGCTGCAAAAGGCGCTCGTTGAAGTTGGTGAGGAACCGGGTCTCCACCAGCAGATACGCCGAGGCGAACCAGCCGAAATGCCCCGCCACCAGCACCGCCGCCGCCAGCAGCGGCAATATCCACAGGCTATGGATACCCAGCACCGAGCGGATGGGCAGGAACACGATAAACACAATGAGCAGCACACGGATAACACTCAGCGCGATCAGCGGCAGGCGGAAGCTGCGCTTCTTGGCCCAAAGCACCGTGTACTGGGGCGAATGGGCGTCGAGCATAGGCCGGACGAACATGGCGATGCACAGGTATACGGCACACAGCGTCACCGCCTTGCTGACCCACGCCGCCGCGGAGAGCGTCTTCTCCAGCAGCGGCAGCAGCAGCATATCGCCCAGACTGACGATGCCCAGCATCAGCACGCCGTAGAACACTGTTCGCTTTATATAGCGGCGCAGGAACGCCGCCCAGTCGCTGTCCTGCTCCTTAGCCGCCTGCTCCGCGTCCGTATAGCTGTCCAGCTTCTGCACCAGCTTTTCCGGCAGCAGCTTTTCGATGCCGTTGCAGATGCTGTCGGCGCTCTTGATAAAGAACGGCGTGGTCAGCGTGGTAATGACGGATACGGAGATGATGATGGGATAGATATAGTCCGCGATCACGCCCAGCGACAGACCCAGCGACGCGATGATAAACGCAAATTCGCCGATCTGCGCCAGCGCGCAGCCGCAGTGGATGGCCTGCCGCAGTGTGTGGCCGGACAGCAGCACACCCAGTGAGGAGAAGATCAGCTTGCCCACGATGGTCACCAGCGTCAGGATAAGAATGGGGACGGCGTACTCCACCACGGCGCCGGGGTTCAGCATCATACCCACGGAGATGAAGAACACCGCGCCGAACAGATCCTTGACGCCGGCGGTCAGATGCTCCACCCGCTCGGCGTGGACGGTGCCTGCCAGCAGCGAGCCTGCCAAAAACGCGCCCAGCGCCGAGGAAAAGCCCAGCGCATCCGCCAGCAGTACCATGCCGAAGCAGATGCCCAATGACACAATGAGCAGCGTCTCGTCGCTCATCAGCTTGGACGCTTTGTTCAGCAGCGTGGGCAGCAGGAAGATGCCCAGCACCAGCCACAGCACCAGATACAGCACCAGCAGTCCCAGCTGGAGCGCCAGCGCCCCGCCGGAAATGGACTTACTGACGGAGATGGTGGACAGGATGATCATCATGAAGATGCCCGCGATATCCTCCATCACCAGCGTGCCGAACACCAGCTGGGCAAAGTCCTTCTTCCGGACGTTCAGCTCGTCAAAGGCCTTGATGATGATGGTGGTGGACGACATGGACAGCATACCACCCAGGAACACGCTGTCCATCGTACCCCAGCCCATGAGCTGTCCCACGGCGAAGCCGAAGGCCAGCATACCGCCGACCTCCACCAGCGCGGTGATGATCGCCGTGCCGCCTACGCTGGCCAGCTTGTGGAGGTTGAACTCCAGACCGAGGCAGAACATCAGGATGATGATGCCGATCTCGCTCCAGGTGGACACCGCCTCGATGTCGGCCAGCGAGAAGAACAGCGGCATATAGGGGCCGATGAGGAATCCCGCCAGTATGTAACCCAGCACCAGCGGCAGATTCAGCTTTTTGAAGATCACCGTGATCACGCCGCCTGTCAGCAGAATGACGGCAAGATCAGAAACAAGCTCCGGCAGATGCATCCGCGTCCCCCCTTATATTTTATGTTTTGCGCTCAGTGGATAAACATCGCGTCGCCGAAGGAGAAAAAGCGGTAGCGCTGCTCCACCGCCTCCTTGTAGGCGGACAGCACGTGCTCCCGTCCCGCCAGCGCCGATACCAGCATGATGAGCGTGGACTCCGGCAGGTGGAAATTGGTGACCAGCGCGTCCATGACCTTAAAGCGATAGCCGGGATAGATGAAGATATCCGTCCAACCGGCACAGGCCCGCATGGTGCCGTCCTCCGCCGCCTGCGACTCCACGGTGCGGCAGCTTGTGGTACCCACGCAGATGACCCTGCCGCCGTTTTTCTTCGTCTCATTGATAAGGTCTGCCGTCTCCTGCGAGATGACACAGTATTCGCTGTGCATGGCGTGGTCGGTGATCTCCTCCTCCTTCACAGGGCGGAAGGTACCAAGTCCCACATGGAGTGTAACGTATCCGATCTTTACACCCATCTGCCGGATCTTCTCCAGCAGCTCCGGTGTAAAATGCAGTCCGGCGGTGGGGGCGGCGGCAGAGCCGTTCACCTTGGAGTAGACGGTCTGATACCGCTCCCGATCCTGTAATTCCTCCTTGATGTAAGGCGGCAGCGGCATCTTGCCCAGTCGATCCAGCACCTCCAGAAAAATGCCCTCGTAGAAGAACTTCACCAGCCGGTTGCCGTCCGGCAGCTCCTCCGCGATCTCCGCCGTCAGCTCACCGTCGCCGAAGGACACCCTCGCGCCCTTGCGCAGCTTCTTGCCCGGACGGACAAGGCACTCCCACACGTTGTCGCCCCGGTCGATGAGCAGCAGGATCTCACAGGCGCCGCCGCCCGGTACGCGGTGTCCCAGCAGGCGGGCGGGCAGCACTCTGGAATTGTTGAGGATCAGGCAGTCGCCGGGATGCAGATACTCCGGCAGGTCGAAGAAATGCCGGTGCTCCGTGGCGCCGGTGGTCTTATCCAGCACCAGCAGCCGGGAGGCGTCCCGCTGCGCGATAGGGGTCTGTGCGATCAGCTCCGGCGGCAGGTCAAAATAGAAATCATGGGTCTTCATCTGTACATCTCTCATTTTCTAAAGTAATAATGATTTATTATAATATAAAATCCTGCCGCGTTCAACTCCTTTTCTGTGGGGCGGCACCATCATTCCGATGTGTCAAGGGGCCGCGGCAGTGCCGCGGCCCCTTGGGACGGTAAAAGTTATTATGCAGGAGAGCCTCTTACACCAGAACAGCCCTGTGGAACACCTTCTTGCCCTTCTTGATGATGACGCCGTCGCCGGTGAACTGCTCACAGCCGAAGGTCGCCTCGATGGCGGACACCTTCTCGTCGTTGACCGTTACGCCGCCCTGCTGCACCAGCCGGCGGGCTTCACCCTTGGAGGCAGCCAGACCGCACTTGACCAGCAGCGTCAGTACGTCAATAGCGCCGCCGCCGAAGTCATCGTTGGTCAGCTCAGTGGTGGGCATATGCTCGGTATCACCGGCGCCGGAGAACAGCGCCTTGGAGGCCTGACGAGCCTTTTCCGCCTCGTCCTCACCGTGGACCAGCTTGGTCAGCTCATAGGCCAGGATGTCCTTGGCCTCGTTGAGCTTAGCACCCTCCCAATCGGCCATGGCGTCGATCTGCTCCAGCGGCAGGAAGGTCAGCATCCGGATGCACTTGAGCACGTCGGCGTCGTCGATGTTGCGCCAGTACTGATAGAACTCGAAGGGGCTGGTCTTGTTGGGATCCAGCCACACGGCGTTGCCGGCGGTCTTACCCATCTTATTGCCCTGAGAATCCGTCAGCAGGGTAATGGTCATGGCGTGGGCGTCCTTGCCCAGCTTGCGGCGGATCAGCTCCGTGCCGCCCAGCATATTGCTCCACTGGTCGTTGCCGCCGAACTGCATATTGCAGCCGTTGTGCTGGAACATATAGTAGAAGTCATAGCTCTGCATGATCATATAGTTGAACTCCAGGAAGCTCAGACCTTTCTCCATGCGCTGCTTGTAGCACTCGGCGCGGAGCATATTGTTCACAGAGAAGCACGCGCCCACCTCTCGCAGCAGGTCCACATAGTTCAGCTTCAGCAGCCAGTCAGCGTTGTTGAGCATGATGGCCTTACCCTCTCCGAAGTCGATAAACCGCTCCATCTGGCGTTTGAAGCACTCGGCGTTGTGGTCGATGTCCTCCTTCGTGAGCATCTTCCGCATATCCGTACGGCCGGAGGGGTCGCCGATCATGGTGGTGCCGCCTCCGATCAGGGCGATGGGCTTGTTACCAGCCATTTGCAGACGCTTCATCAGGGTCAGAGCCATGAAATGTCCAGCCGTCAAAGAGTCCGCCGTGCAGTCAAAGCCGATGTAGAACGTGGCCTTGCCGTTGTTGATCATCTCGCGGATCTCATCCTCGTTGGTGACCTGCGCGATCAGGCCGCGTGCCACCAGTTCTTCATAAATTCCCATGTTTTTCATTTCCTTTCCATTGTTATTCGTATCATTTCCTGTGCAGGGGGATGAAAAAACGCCCCCTGCCTGTCGACAGAGGGCGATCAAATCGCGGTACCACCTCATATTCACCGTGCCCTCGCGGACACGGCCTCGTCGGGTGCTGACACACCCTATCGCTGTAACGGGCGAACCCGACACATCCCTACGCGCCGTCAGCACGGCTTCAGGAGGCTGCTCCGGGATGTATTCGCAGATCCCGCCCTCTCCTCCTTCCACCGACCGGAGGTTCTCTTTGCAGGCGCCGAGATATGCTACTTCTTCCCTTCATCGCTGTTGCACTATGAAGTTGAAACCATTTTAGCAGAAAAAATCCGCTTGTCAACTATTATTTCCCAATCACGACAATTTACCCTCGATCACAGGGCAGCGCGGAACTTTTCCGCCTCCACCAGCAGCTCCTCCGCACCATCCAGCATGGTCTGGGACACATGGCTGCCGCCGGTGAGCCGCGCCAGCTCCTGCCGCCGCTGCTCCCTGTCCAGTCGCCGCACCGCCGTATAGGTGCGGCCGTTCTTCTCGCCCTTTTCCACGGAGAAATGTACATCCGCCATGGCCGCCAGCTGGGGCAGATGGGTCACGCACAGCACCTGCTTGCGGCGGCTGACGCGAGCCATCTTCTCCGCTACCTTCTGGGCGGCGCGGCCGCTGACGCCGGTATCCACCTCGTCGAACACCATCGTCCCCACCATATCCTGCTCCGACAGAACATTCTTCATGGCCAGCATGATGCGGGCCAACTCGCCGCCGGAGGCGATCTTGTGGATGGGGCGCAGCTCCTCGCCCACGTTGGCGGACATCAAAAATCGCACCTGATCGATACCGTCGGCACTCAGCGGTTTTTCCGCGATATCCACGGTGAAGCGGATCTTGCCCATGTCCAGCTGCCGCAGCTCGTCCAGTATCTGGCCGGACAGCCGCTCCGCCGCCTGCCGCCGCCCCTCGGAGAGCTGCTGTGCGGCGGTCATAGCGGCCTTTTCCGCCTTGCCGCGCGCCTGCTCCAGACGGGCCAGCGTATCGCCGGCATACTCGATCTGCTCCAGCTCGGCGCGGCAGCTCTCCAGATAGGCCAGCATGTCCTCCACACTGGGGCCGTACTTCTTTTTCAGACGGTATAGCTGATCCATGCGGCTCTCCACATCGTCCAGTTCATGGGGCGAGAAGTCGAAGCCCTCCCGCTTGTCCTCGATGGTGGCCGCCACATCATAGGCCTCGCTGTACAGTGCCTCTATGCGCTCATAGAGCTTGGCGTAGTCCTCGTCCAGATGGCGCACCGCGCCAACGGCGTCCTGCGCCCGGCGCAGAAGTCCCAATGCACCGTCGCCGCCGTCGTCACCGTTCATAGCGTAATCCGCCTCGGAGACGGCGGAGATAAACTTCTCCGCGTTGCGCAGCAGATTGCGGCGAGCGGAAAGCTCCTCCTCCTCACCGGCCCGGAGCTGCGCCCGCTCCAGCTCGCCGATCTGGTACGTCAGGGTGTCTACCCGGCGGGCCTTTTCCGATTCATCCATTTCCAGCGACTGTATCTTCTTCTGTATATCTGTAAAGTCTTTATACTTTTCAGCATACGCATTGATAAGTGTTTCCAGCTTTCCGAAGCTGTCCAGAAGCAGCAGATGCTGCTCCTCGTCCAAAAGCTGCTGGCCGTCGTGCTGGCCGTGGATATTCAGCAGGCGGCTGCCCAGCATTTTCAGCTGTCCCACCGTCACAGGCCGCCCGTTCACCCGGCAGACGTTTTTTCCGTCGCCGTGGATCTCCCGCTGCAGCAGCAGCGAGCCGTCCTCCTCCGGGGTGATGCCCAGCGCCTCCGGTACAGAGTTGTCCACGCCGGAGAACACTGCACTGACGAAGGCCTTGTCCATACCTGTACGGATCAGCTCGCGGCTGGCGCGCTGCCCCAGCACGGCGCCAAGGGCGTCGATGACGATGGACTTACCCGCGCCCGTTTCGCCGGTCAGGGCGTTGAAGCCCGACTCGAACCGGATGTCCGCCTCCTCGATGATGGCGATATTCTCAATATGGAGCACTTCCAGCATGGCGTTCTCCTCCCTCGCTCCTTAGCGGAGCATCTGCTTGACCTGCTCGCAGAAATCCACGGCGCGGACGTTGTCGTGGAACACCAAGAGAATGGTGTCGTCGCCGGCCAGCGTCCCCACGATGTCCGTCTCCGCCATATTGTCCAGCGCAAAGGCCGCGCCCTGCGCCATACCCTCGATGGTCTTCAGCACCACCAGATTCTGCGCCGACGCCACTGACAGCACGCACTCCCGGAAGATCGTACGCAGCTTCTCGGCAAAGTTCAGCTTCGTTTTCTGCACGGACACGGCGTAGCGGTAGCGCCCATGCCCGGTGGGCTCCTTCACCAGATGGAGCTGCTTGATGTCACGGGAAACGGTGGCCTGCGTGCATTTCACGCCGCGCTCCGCCAGCAGGCGCAGCAGCTGCTCCTGCGTCTCCACGGCCTCCTGCTCGATGATCTCCAGCAGGATGGCTTGACGGTCATTCTTCATGCTTGGCTGCCTCCATTCCCATTTTTGAATCCAGTATCTCGCAGAAGCTCTTCTTGGAGAGCCGCACCAGCTTCGTGGTGAATTTGGACTGCCGTACCCGCACCTTGTCCCCGTTTTTCAGAGAGAATGCCTTGCCGCCGTCCACGGAGAGGTAGACGAATTTCCGGTTGGCGTCCGCCGCCTCGATGGTAATGGTGTGATCCGGCGACAGCACATAGCTGCTGGCCCGTGTGGAGTGGGGGCAGATAGGCGTCAGCAGCAGATTCCGCGCCGTAGGCTCCACGATGGGGCCGCCCGCCGCCATGGAGTAGCCGGTGGAGCCGGTGGGCGTGGAGACGATACCGCCGTCGCCGGTGATCTTCGTCAGCCGCCCCTCCTCCGTGGACACATCCAGCCGAACCACCCGCGCCACAGACCCCTTGGACACCACCGCGTCGTTCAGGGCAATATTGTTGTACGCCGGCTTCCCCTCCCGCAGCACCGTCACATCCAGCATCATCCGGGACTCCACGGAGAAATTCCAGCTTTTCAAATCATTGAGCCGCTCCAGCTCGTTGGGTTCCAGCTCTGACATAAAGCCGAGGCTGCCCAGATTGATGCCCAGCACCGGTACGTTGTGCAGCGCCACTGTGCGCGCCAGATGCAGGATGGTGCCGTCGCCGCCGAAGGCGATGAGCAGATCGGCCCGCTTGATCTCCTGCTGTAATTGCCGGATCGGCACCCCCAGCTGGTCGCCGTAGCCCTCCCGGCTGAAGGGCAGACACACCACCGTTTCAAAGCCGATATGCTCCAATATCTCACGGGAGCGCTTGGCCACCGTCAGTTCATCGTCCCGATAGGGATTCGGGCAGAGGATCACTCGTTTCATTCGTTGTCCCTTCTCTCTTTCAGTTCCTCATGGGAGGCATCCACCAGCGCGGTCAGGTCGGGGATACAGTCCGGCTCCTCGCTTTTTCGCAGATAGCCCAGATACTCGATGTTCCCCTCCGGCCCGCGGATCGGCGAATATGTGATACCAAGCACTGTAAAGTGATTATCCTTCGCATGGTTCAGGAAGTTTTCCAGCACCTCCAGATGCACCTTCGGGTCGCGGACGACCCCCTTCTTCCCCACCTTTTCCCGTCCTGCTTCAAACTGCGGCTTGATAAGGCAGGCGATCTCGCCGCCCTGACGCAGCAGGCCGTACAGTGCCGGGAAGATCAGCTTCAGAGAGATGAACGACACGTCGATGGACGCAAAATCCAGCTCGTCCGGGATCTGCTCATGATCCAGATACCGGGCGTTGGTGCGCTCCAGACACACCACCCGGGGGTCGCTGCGGAGCTTCCAGTCTAACTGACCATACCCCACGTCCACGGCATAGACCTTGGAGGCGCCGTTTTGCAGCATGCAGTCGGTAAAGCCGCCGGTGGAGGCGCCGATGTCGGCGCAGGTCTTTCCCGTCAGCGTAATAGGAAAGGTCTTCATGGCCTTTTCCAGTTTCAGACCGCCGCGGCTGACGTAGGGCAGCGCGTGGCCGCGCACCTCCACAGGTGCGTCCTCCGCCACGGCGGTACCGGGCTTGTCCACCCGCTGTCCGTTGACGAAGACAAGCCCCGCCATAATATTTGCCTGTGCCTTCTGGCGGCTATCCAGCAGGCCGCGCTCCACCAGAAGCACATCTAATCTCACTTTTTTACTCATGCCAGCACCTCCCTGACAGCAGCCGTCACACCGGCGGCATCCAGCCCCAGCGCGTGATAGAGCTGCTGTACGCTGCCCTGTGCGGGCAGCCGCTCTCCGGCGTTCAGCAGCCGCAGTCTCTCCGGCGCGGCGTTCCGCTCCAGCAGCGCGGCAGCCAGACGCTGCCCCGCGCAGCCCTGCCGCAGCTGATCCTCCAGCACCACCAGACGCGATGCGCCGTCCAGCGCGCCGCATACCGCGTCCCATTCCAGCGGTGCCACGCGGTTCAGCTTCACCACACGCACCGCAACACCCTCGTTGGCCAGACGCTGCGCCGCCTCCAGCGCCTGATTCACCAGCACGCCGTAGGTGACGATGCACGCATCTGTTCCCTGCCGCAGCACCGATACCGCTGCGTCGCCGCAGTCCTCGCGGTAGGCGCCCTCGCCGCCCCGGGGATAGCGGATCGCCGCAGGCCCCTTGCAGTCGTAGAGTGCCGCGCGGAGCATATGCCGCAGCTCCGAAAAGCTGGCGGGACAGAACACGGTCATACCGGGGATCTGGGACAGATAGTCGATGCAGCCGTGGTGCGTTTCGCCGTCCGCTCCCACCAGACCGGTGCGATCCACCGCCAGCACCACATGGAGGCTGTCCAGCGACACATCCTGCACCAGCATATCGTAGCCACGTTGGAGGAAGCTGTCATATACCGCAAAGACCGGCAGCATCCCCTGCTTTGCCATGCCCGCGGCCATGGCCACCGCGTGGCCCTCCGCAATGCCCACATCAAAAAAGCGCCGTGGATGGTTTCTGGCAAAAGCCGTCAGCCCCGTACCGTCCGCCATGGCCGCCGTGATGGCGCAGATGCGCCGGTCGGAGGACGCCAGTGATGCCAGCTCGCTCCCGAACACCGAGGAGAAGGACGGTGACGGCGGCGCGGACTTGCCGGTGGCCGGATCGAATGGGGACACCCCGTGGAATTTCTCCGGCTCCTGCTCGGCGGGAGCATAGCCCTTGCCCTTTTTCGTATGCACGTGCAGCAGCACAGGGCGATTCAGTTCCTTTGCCGCCCGCAGCATATCGGTCAGTCCCCGCACATCATGGCCGTTCACCGGTCCCATGTAGGTAAAGCCCATACCCTCAAACACGGTGCTGACCGGCAGCAGCGACTTCTTCAGCGCCGTTTTTACATCGTGGCTCAGCTCGTACAGCTTCTGTCCGGCCTTGCTGCCGTCCAGTGCCTGCCGGTACTTCTTCTTGAATTCGTAGTAGCCCGCCTTCGTCCGGATCTGTGCCAGATGGCGTGACATACCGCCCACATTGGCGTCGATGGACATACCGTTGTCGTTGAGGATCACGATCAGCGGCTCGCCGGAGGCGCCCGCGTCGTTAAGTCCCTCATAGCTCAGCCCGCCGCCCAGCGCACCGTCACCGATCAGCGCCAGCACGCTGTACGACTGGTTCTGCAGCGTCCGCGCCCGCGCCATGCCCAGCGCCACGGACACTGAGTTGGAGGCGTGTCCCGCCACAAAGGCGTCGTGCTCACTCTCATAGGGCTTTGGAAACCCGGAAAGCCCCTCAAACTGCCGCAGGGTGCCGAACAGCTCCTGCCGCCCCGTCAGCGCCTTGTGGACGTAGCACTGGTGTCCCACATCGAACACCAGCCTGTCCTTGGAGGTATCAAAAACGCGGTGGATAGCCACCGTAAGCTCCACCGCACCCAAATTGGACGCAAGATGCCCGCCGGTGCGGGACACCTGCTCTACCAAAAACTGCCGCAGCTCCAGACACAGCAGCTCTGTTTGTTTTTCAGTCAGACGCTTCACGTCCGCCGGAGAATGTATCGTTTCCAAGATCAACGTATATACGCCCCTTTTTTCAGCGATAAAGATGCAGCGCATGCATGATCCGCGCCACGCGGTACACCACCTTGGTACAGTCGTTGATGGCCACCGATTTGCCAAGCGCCTTGCCGCCGATGGTGATGCCGGAGATCAGCGCCGTTACGCCGATGGAGATCAGGACAGACGTGGTGCTGAAATCCCGCTGGAGCTGCACCACGATCACCGCCGCCGTAGAGCCGGAGACGATGCCGCAGATGTCGCCCACCACGTCGTTGCACACGGAGCTGACCTGATTGGCGTTCTGCAAAAGACGGATGGCCTCCCGTCCGCCCTTTTCCTTATGGGCCGCCATGGAGTGG
>ENA-OZXE01000163-OZXE01000163.1-human-gut-metagenome-genome-assembly--contig:-NODE-163-length-12438-cov-4.506743_pt1 | contig 12438 bp, 7 predicted proteins | sample MGYA00243539_ERZ654091 | MGnify/ENA primary metagenome ERZ654091 (study PRJEB26926, sample SAMN06164995) | human gut metagenome | biome: ENVO:00009003; feature: ENVO:2100002; material: ENVO:00002003... | reverse complement strand
TCGGCAGCGTCAGATGTGTATAAGAGACAGCCGAAGCGGCGGATAAAGGCGGCAAAATTCTCCAGTTTATCCGGATCGGGCAGATCGTGGATACCAATTCGGCGTCGATCGCCCGTCACCTGAACAATGCGGGCATCGTCGTCTGGGAGCGCACATCGGTCGGCGACCAGCGCGAGCAGATTACCGAGGCCGTAAAACGGGCCATGAACCAGAGCGACGTAGTCATCCTGACCGGCGGCCTCGGCCCCACCTACGACGATATGACGAAAACGGCGGTGTGCGCCGCGCTGGACACGCCGCTGGTCTACCACCCGGAGGCGGAGGTGGACATCCGCCGCTATTTCGACACCGTGTTCCACCGGGAGATGCCCGCCTGCAATTTGCAGCAGGCCTATCTGCCGGCGGGCTGCACCGTGTTCCGCAACCCGATGGGTACCGCCCCCGGCTGCGCCTTTACCGCCTGTGGCGTCACCGCCGTGCTGCTGCCCGGCGTCCCTTCGGAGTGCCGGTATCTGGCGGAGCACTGTCTGCTGCCCTATCTGGAGCAGCGCCACGGACAGGTGATCCGCGCCCACGACCTGCGGATCTTCGGCCTGACGGAGCCGCAGGTGCAGGAGCTTTTAAGCGACCTTCTCCGGCAGGAGGCGGATCTGACCCTGTCGCCCTTTGCCCTGCCCGGCGAGGTGTCGCTGCACCTGTCGGCCCGCGCCGATGACGAAGCGGCCTGCGAAGCCCGGATGGCGCCGGTGCTGGCGGAGGTACGGCATCGGCTGGGCGGCTATCTCTACGGCGAAGATGTTTCCGGACTGGAGGAGGCGGTATTCCACCTCTGCCGGGACAGGCATCTGACCCTCTCCGCCGCCGAGAGCTGTACCGGCGGCCTGATCGCCAAGCGTCTGACGGACGTTCCCGGCGCGTCGCAGGTCTTTCTGGGCGGCGTGGTCAGCTATACCAACGGAGTAAAGAACCATGTGCTGGGGGTACCGGCCTCCCTGCTGGAATCCTGCGGCGCCGTGTCCGCTCCCGTGGCCCGCGCCATGGCCATGGGCGGCCGCGTCCTCACCGGCTCGGATCTGGCCCTGTCCGTCACCGGGCTGGCCGGGCCGGACGGCGACGACCGGGGCAACCCGGTTGGCACCGTGTTTGTCGCCCTGTCCGCACCGGAGGGCGTCTTTGTCCGGCAGCTGGCGCTGGGCGGCGACCGGGAGCGTATCCGCACCCTGTCCGCCCACCACGCCCTCGACCTGCTGCGCCGCTATCTCACCGATCAAATGACAGAAGGAGAATGACCCATGGCTAAGAACAAAGCCCAAGTAAACGTGAACCACTATGCCAATCAGGAGGAGGCCATCCGCAAGGCGAAGGGCAACCCCAACAAAAACGTGCATCACAAGAAGAAAAACAGCAACTACGGCGGCTACACCGCCGGCAACTACATGGCTCAGAAGATCATGGACAAGGCCGCCCAGCAGGAGCGGGTACAGCTCCCCACATGGCTGAAGATCTGGCTGGGTGTGGTGTTCGGCGCTCTGCTGGTGGTGCTGGTGCTGCGTCTGGCGGTCTACAAGGACAGCGTCCTGCTCAACAGCCTGTCCTCTCTGCTGCTGGGTCTGGCGTGCCTGTCCCTGTTCTACATCCGCCGCTTCAAGCACACCAAAAAGGACAGCACCCTCTACAAGGCCATTACCGTGTTGCTGACCATCTGCGGCGTGCTCTACACGGTCATGGGTGCGGTGGGACTGCTGATACTGGCCGGTATCCTGTAAAAAAGCGGGTTTTTCAGCAAAATTGCCATTGACAAGGGCAGTTTTTGTGAGTATAGTAGCGTTATCTCAAGGATACACTGTATAACTGCGATGATGGAGACGCGCCCCGCCTCCCTGCCGCGCAAAGAGAGCCGCCGTTTGGTGAAAGGCGGACGGGCAGCCGGTCTGGGGTATCACTCCTGAGCATCCGCCTGATGGCTTTTCAGCCGGTAAGCGCGGACGGCGGCGGGCCGTTATCTTCCCGTACCCACGGTTGGTGGGGGTGAGTGGTCACGGCTGTGACAACGAGAGTGGTACCGCAGAGGATGCTTTTACGCGCCTTTGTCTCTTAGGAGGCAAAGGCGCTTTTTATTTTGTCATTCAAAAAATCAGATAAAAGGAGACGCAACATGGAGTACAAAAAGACACTGAATATGCCCAAGAGCGGCTTTCCCATGCGGGCGGGCCTGCCCAAGCGCGAGCCGGATATGCTCAAGCACTGGGAGGAGATCGACCTCTACAACGAGCTGCTGAAGAAGAACGAGGGCAAGCCCCTGTTCTCTCTGCACGACGGCCCTCCGTTCTCCAACGGCGCGCTGCACATGGGTCACGCCCTGAACAAGTCCCTGAAGGACTTTATCACCCGTATGTATGCCATGCGGGGCTACTATACCCCCTATATCCCCGGCTGGGACAACCACGGTATGCCCATCGAGTCCGCCATCATCAAGCAGAACAAGCTGAACCACAAGGCCATGAGCGTGGCGGACTTCCGCACCGCCTGCCATGAGTTTGCCGACCACTATATCGACGTCCAGCGCGAGGGCTTCAAGCGCATGGGCGTGGTAGGCGACTGGGAGCATCCCTACAAGACCATGGATCCCGGCTTTGAGGCGCAGGAGGTTCGGGTCTTCGGCAAGATGTACCAGAACGGCCATATCTACAAAGGTCTCAAGCCCGTGTACTGGTGCCCCCACGACGAGACGGCGCTGGCCGAGGCAGAGATCGAGTACAAGGACGATCCCTGCACCACCGTCTATGTCAAGTTCCCCATCCACGACGATCTGGGCAAGCTGTCCCATCTGGATCACAGCAAGCTGTCCTTCGTGATCTGGACCACCACCATCTGGACGCTGCCCGGCAACCTGGCCATCGCCCTGCATCCCGACGAGAGCTACGCGGTGGTGAAGGCCCCCAACGGCGAGCTGTACGTCATGGCCGAGGCGCTGACCGAGAAGGTCATGAAGATCGGCGGCTTCGACAGCTATGAGATCGTGGAGACCCACCCCGGCAGCTTCTTTGAGAATATGCTGGCTGACCACCCCTTCCTGCCCAAGACCTCCCGTCTGGTGCTGGCGGACTACGTCACCATGGATTCCGGTACCGGCTGCGTCCACACCGCGCCCGGCTTCGGCGCCGACGACTATGAGACCTGCCGCCGCTACGGCATGGACATGGTGGTGCCGGTGGACGATCAGGGCAAGCACACCGCCTACGCCGGCAAGTACGAGGGCATGACCACCGACGCGTCTAACCCCGTCATTTTGCAGGATATGAAAGACAACGGCTCCCTGTTCGCCAGCGAGGACATCGTCCACAGCTATCCCCACTGCTGGCGCTGCAAGAACCCCATCATCTTCCGCGCCACCCCCCAGTGGTTCTGCTCCGTGGACTCCTTCAAGGACGACGCCATCGCCGCCTGCGAGGACGTGCGCTGGGTACCCGCATGGGGCAAGGACCGTATGCGCTCCATGATCCTGGAGCGTACCGACTGGTGCATCAGCCGCCAGCGCCGCTGGGGTCTGCCCATCCCCGTGTTCTACTGCAAGGACTGCGGCAAGCCCATCTGCACCGAGAAGAGCATCGAGGCGGTGGCCAGCCTGTTCGAGGAGAAGGGCTCCAACGCATGGTTCGATATGGACGCCGCCGACATCCTGCCCAAGGGCTTCACCTGCCCCCACTGCGGCAAGGCCGCCGGCTTCGAGAAGGAGACCGACACGCTGGACGGCTGGTTCGACTCCGGCTCCACCCACTTTGCCGCCATGGAGCGCGACCAGCACTTCTGGCCCGCCACCATGTATATCGAGGGTCTTGACCAGTACCGCGGCTGGTTCCAGTCCTCCCTGCTGGTAGCCGTAGGCGCGCTGGGCCGCGGCGCTCCGTTCAAGGAGTGCGTCACCCACGGCTGGACGGTGGACGGCGAGGGCAAGGCCATGCACAAGTCTCTGGGCAACGGCATGGATCCCGCCGAGATCTTCGACAAGTACGGCGCCGACCTGCTGCGTCTGTGGGCAGGCTCTGCCGACTACCATGTAGACGTGCGCTGCTCCGACGAGATCTTCAAGCAGCTCAGCCAGAACTACCTGAAGTTCCGCAACACCTGCAAGTTCTGTCTGGACAATCTGGTGGGCTTCGACGCCGACCATCTGGTGCAGCCCGACGAGATGCTGCCGCTGGATAAGTGGGCCGTCACCCGCCTGAACACCCTGATCGAGAAGGTGTTCGCCGCCTACGACAACTACGAGTTCCATGTGGTGTCCCACATGGTCAACGACTTCTGCGTGGTGGATCTCAGCTCCTTCTACTTCGACATCATCAAGGATCGCCTGTACTGCGGCGAGGAGAACAGTCTGGAGCGCCGCAGCGCCCAGTCCGCCGTCTGGATGATCCTGGACGCCATGACCCGTCTGTTCGCTCCCATTCTGGCTTTCACCTGCGATGAGGTGTGGCTGGCCATGCCTCACCGCGCCGGTGACGACGCACGCAACGTCCTGCTCAACCAGATGGTGCAGCCCTACACCGCCTATGCCCTCAGCGAGGAGGAGATGGGCAAGTGGGCGCGCCTCGCCGCCCTCCGTACCGCCGTCAACGGCGCACTGGAGCAGGCTCGCGCCGACAAGACCATCGGCAAGAGTCTGGAGGCCGAGGTGGATCTGACCGTCACCGCCGAGGACGCCTTCCTGACCGATATGGACGCCGCCGATCTGGCAGACCTGCTCATCGTCTCGCAGGTTCGCGTGGAGGTGGGCGCGGAGCAGTCCGTGGCTGTTCGTCCCGCCAATGGCGCCAAGTGCCTGCGCTGCTGGAAGGTGCTGCCCACCGTGGGCAGCGACGCCGGTCACCCCGACCTGTGCCCCCGCTGCGCCGCCGTGGTCAAGAATCTCCCCGTCATCGAATAAGCGTATTAGAAAAGAGAGGACACGCATCGCGTGTCCTCTCTTTTTACGCTTTATGCCTTATTTTCCAGCTTCCGAAGCTGCGCCAGAAACTCCTCCGGCAGCGGACAGTGCAGCTCCACCATTTCGCCGGTACGGGGGTGGATGAATCGCAGCCCCACCGCGTGGAGGCACTGTCCCGTCAGACCCGGTACCGGCTTCTTCGCGCCGTACACCGTGTCCCCCAGAATGGGGTGGCCGATATAGGCCATGTGTACCCGGATCTGGTGGGTGCGTCCCGTCTCCAGACGGCACCGCACATGGGTCACTCCCGGATACCGGGCGATGACCTCCCAGTGGGTCACGGCGGGCCGTCCCCCGGCGACCACCGCCATTTTCTTCCGATCCGACGGGTGCCGTCCGATGGGCGCGTCCACCGTGCCGCTGTCCTCCTTCAGGTTGCCCACCACCAGGCACTCATACGTCCGCGCCAGCGTGTGGTCGCTGAGCTGGGCGCTGAGCCCCAGATGGGCGGCGTCGTTCTTGGCGGCGATGATGAGACCGCTGGTGTCCCGGTCGATGCGGTGAACGATGCCGGGACGCTTCTCCCCGCCGATGCCGGACAGCGACGACCCGCAGTGGTGGAGCAGGGCGTTGACCAGCGTACCGTCCGGGTGTCCCGGCGCGGGATGCACCACCATCCCCGCCGGTTTGTTGACCACGATGACGTCCGCGTCCTCGTACACCACGTCCAGCGGGATATCCTGCGCCGTCAGCGCCGTGTCCCGCACCTCCGGCACGTCCACCGTCACCGCCTCGCCGCCGGTGATGCGGCAGCTCTTGGCGGCGGGCTTGCCGTCCACGGATACCCGCCCCTCCTCGATGTACCGTGCCGCCTGCGAGCGGGTCAGTCCGTTGGCGCGGGAGGCCACAAAGGCGTCCAGCCGCGTCCCGGCGTCCTCCGTCTCAGCTTTCAGATGCAGCGTCATCCTTCGGCTCCTTCTTGTCGTACTTGTCGTAGAACCACAGGTAGTACACAGCGCCCAGCACCACGCCGATGACCACAAAGCAGTCCGCCAGATTGAAAATGGGGTAGTCGATAAACAGCAGGTCGAACATATCCACCACATACCCCCGGCACACCCGGTCGATGACGTTGCCGATACCGCCGCCCAGAATGAGCACCCCCGCCGTTACGCCCAGCGGATGGCGGACGATCCTTTTCATCAGCAGCCACGCCACCGCCAGCATCAGCACGATGGTGACGATGGCCAGCAGCCCGGTCTTGCCGGAAAAGCTGCTCCACGCCGCGCCGGTATTGTGCAGCCGCGTCAGCTGCATCACGCCGGGCAGCAGCGGTGCGGACTGCCCCACCTCCAGATGGGACACCACCCACCACTTCAAAAGCTGGTCGCCCGCCACGCAGGCCGCCAGCGCCACAATATACCACATAGGGCATCCTCCCTGTTTTGGATTCTCCCCCATCATATCCCATTTGCCCGCCGTTTGCAACTTTTATTCCGCGACTTTCTTGTATTGCACGGCGCCGCGTGGTATAATAGAGTATTCAAATATCGCCCCGCATCGACACGGGGCAGGGAGGCCCGACTTGGATAGAAAACAGGTATTGATCCCGGAGGAGCAGACGCTCCGGCAGCGGGATTTTGAACAGAAAATACGGGAGCTGCACGCCCAGCGCGGGAAGAGCGTCCGCGCACTGGTGGACACCTTCGGCTGCCAGCAGAATGTGGCCGACAGCCAGCATATCATGGGTATGCTGGAGGCCATGGGCTGCACCTTCGTCACCGCCCCGGAGGAGGCGGACATCGTGGTGCTGAACACCTGCGCCATCCGCGACCACGCGGAAAAGCGGGTCTACGGCACGCTGGGCGCGCTGACCCATACGAAAAAGGCCAACCCGGAGCAGATCATCTGCCTGTGCGGCTGCATGGCCCAGCGCCCGGAGGTGGCGGAGAAGGTACGCCAGTCCTACCGCCACGTGGATCTGGTATTCGGCCCCCAGGCGCTGTGGAAGTTTCCGGAGCTTTTATATCAGGTCTATACCCGCCGCGGCCGTGTGTTCTCCGTAGAGGATGAGCACGGCTCCATTGCCGAGGGTATGCCGGTGGTGCGGGAGGGCCGCACACGGGCGTGGGTGTCCATCATGTACGGCTGCAACAACTTCTGCTCCTACTGCATCGTCCCCTATGTGCGGGGCCGGGAGCGCAGCCGTGAGCCGGAACGCATCCTCGAGGAGGTGCGCCAGCTGGCTGCCGAGGGGTACAAGGAGATCACCCTGCTGGGACAGAACGTCAACTCCTACGGCAAGGATCTGGATACGCCGTGGGACTTTGCCGACCTTTTAAGCGAGCTGGACAAGATCGAGGGAGACTATCTCCTCCGCTTCATGTCCTCCCAGCCCAAGGACGCCAGCTATAAGCTGTTCGACACCATGGCGCGCTGCAAGCACGTGGCCAAGCAGCTGCACCTGCCGGTGCAGTCCGGCTGCGACCGGGTGCTGCGGGCCATGAACCGGCCCTACGACCGGGCCAAATATCTGGATCTCATCACCTACGCCCGGAAGGTCATGCCCGATTTGGTGCTGACCAGCGATGTGATCATCGGCTTCCCCGGCGAGACGGAGGCCGAGGCCATGGAGACGGTGGCGCTGGTGGAGAAGGTGCGTTTCGACGCCCTGTTCACCTTCATCTTCTCCCCCCGTCCCGGCACCCCCGCCGCCAAGATGGACGACCCCGTACCCCGCGCCGAAAAGCAAAAGTGGTTCGACCGTCTCTGCGACGCCCAGAACAGGATCTCCGAGGAGATCCACGCCGGGTATGTGGGCGATACCCTGCGCTGTCTCATCGACGGCGAGAGCGACGACAGCCGCTGGCCGCTGACGGCCCGCACCGCCGGAGGACGGCTGGTGCATCTGGTGGGCGACCGAGCCGCAATCGGCACCTACCGCGACGTAAAGATCACCGACAGCAACACGTGGGCGCTGTTCGGCCAACTGATTTGAATTTTTCCAAGGAGGTATCCGCATGGCTGAGCTGACCCCCATGATGCGCCAGTACATGGAGATCAAGGAGCAGAATCCCGACTCCATCCTGTTTTTCCGTCTGGGTGACTTCTACGAGATGTTCGGCCCCGACGCCCGCACGGCGTCCCGCGAGCTGGATCTGGCTCTGACCACCCGGGACAAGGACAAGAACAAGTCCTTCGATGAGAAGATCCCCATGTGCGGCATCCCCTACCACGCCTCCGACGCCTATATCGCCCGTCTTATCGCCAAGGGCTACAAGGTGGCCATCTGCGAGCAGACGGAGGACCCCGCCGCCGCCAAGGGGCTGGTGAAGCGGGATATCATCCGCGTCGTCACCCCCGGCACGGTCATCGACGAGTCCTGCCTCAGCGCCGAGCGCAGCAACTATCTGTGCGGCGTGTATCTGGACGATACCGGCGCGGGACTGTGCGCCTGCGATGTGTCCACCGGCAAGGCGCAGGCCACGGTGTTCACCGGCCCTGACCGGGTCCGCGCCCTGCTCAATGAGCTGGGGCGGTTCGCCCCCGCCGAGGCGGTGATGAACGAAGCGGCCTATTTTGATGAGACGCTGCACCGAACGATGCAGGAGCGCTTTTCCTGCCACATGGAGAAGCTGCCCGCCGCCCGGTTCACCCCGGAGGACGCGGAGAAAAAGGTGCGCACCCAGTTCGGGCAGGAGGCGCTGGAACGCCTGCCCCGTGACAACATGACGCCGCTTCTGGCGCTGGGCGGTCTGCTGGGGTATCTCTATGAGACGCAAAAGACCGATCTGGGTCACCTCGACCAGCTGACATGGTACCGCACCGGGCAGTACATGGAGCTGGATCTCACCGCCCGCCGCAACCTGGAGCTGACGGAAACGCTGCGGGGCAAGGAAAAGCGCGGCAGCCTGCTGTGGGTGCTGGACAAGACCAAGACCGCCATGGGCGCCCGCAACCTGCGGGCATGGCTCCAGCAGCCGCTGGTGGACGTGGCCGCCATCGACCGCCGGCTCAGTGCCGTGGCGGCACTGGCGGAGCACACCGTGGCCCGGGAGGAGCTGACACTGGCTCTCAGCGGCATCGCCGATATGGAGCGGCTCATCGGCCGGGTGGTCTACGGCTCTGCCGGCGGGCGGGATCTGGTGTCCCTCCGCGCCTCCATGGAGCGGCTGCCCGCCGTCAAGGCGCAGCTGGCCGCCTTCCCCTCCGGTGCGCTGCACCAGTTGGATCAGCAGCTGGAGGATCTCCACGATCTGGCCGCCCTGATCGGCCAGACGCTGGTGGACGAGCCGCCGTTCTCCGTCCGGGAGGGCGAGATGATCCGGGACGGCTTCGACCCGGAGGTAGATCGTCTGCGGAGCATCCTCCACGGCGGCAAGAGCTTTTTGGCGCAGATGGAGGCGGAGGAAAAGGAAAAGACCGGCATCCGCACCCTGAAGATCGGCTACAACAAGGTATTCGGCTACTACATCGAGGTATCCAACTCTTTTAAGGATCAGGTGCCTGACCGCTATATCCGCAAGCAGACGCTGGTCAACGGCGAGCGCTACATCACCCAGGAGCTGAAGGATCTGGAGCATGACGTCCTCACCGCCAAGGATCGGGACGCCGCGCTGGAATACGAGCTGTTCTCCGCCCTGCGCGCCAAGCTGGCGGAGTCCGTCACCCGCGTGCAGCTGGCCGCGTCCCTTATCGCCCAGCTGGATACGCTTTGCTCTTTTGCCGCCGTGGCGGTGAAGAACAACTACTGCCGCCCCTGCGTGGACGAGTCCGGCGTCATCGAAATTCAGGCCGGACGGCATCCGGTGGTGGAAAAGATGCGCTCCGACGCCCTGTTCGTCCCCAACGACACCCTGATGGGCGCCAAGGAGGATCGGGTCAGCATCATCACCGGCCCCAACATGGCCGGTAAGTCCACCTATATGCGGCAGGTGGCGCTGATCGTGCTGATGGCGCAGGTGGGCAGCTTTGTCCCCGCCCACGACGCCCACATCGGCGTGGTGGACCGCATCTTCACCCGCATCGGCGCCAGCGACGATCTGTCCGCCGGACAGTCCACCTTTATGGTGGAGATGACGGAGGTGTCCGACATCCTCCGCACCGCCACCAAGAACAGCCTGCTCATTCTGGATGAGATCGGCCGCGGCACCTCTACCTTCGATGGGATGTCCATCGCCCGGGCGGTGCTGGAGCACTGCGCCGAAAAGCTGAAGGCCAAGACGCTGTTCGCCACCCACTACCACGAGCTGACGGCGCTGGAGCAGACGCTGCCCAACGTCCGCAACTACAATATCGCGGTCCGCGCCCGGGGCGAGGACATCATCTTCCTGCGCAAGATCATCCCCGGCGGCGCCGACCGCAGCTACGGCATTGAGGTGGCCAAGCTGGCAGGGCTGCCCGACAGCGTCCTCAAGCGCGCCCGCGCCATTCTGGAGGAGCTGGAAAGCCAGTCCGGCCGTCCCGCTCCCGTCGCCGCGCCGGACGACCAGCTGTCCCTGACCGCCATGGCCGAGAGCGAGGTGGCGGAGCTGCTGCGCCGGACGCAGGTGGACTCCCTCAGCCCGCTGGAGGCGCTGAACCTTCTGTACGACCTGAAGAAACGACTGGGGAACGGCTGACGCCCCCCGGTATGCTGTTTTACGAAACCGAACTGCCCTTGAAAGGAGGCTTTTCCCATGCCCCAGATCCAACAGCTCCCGCCCCATCTGGCCGATCTGATCGCCGCCGGTGAGGTGGTGGAGCGTCCCGCCTCCGTGTGCAAGGAGCTTCTGGAAAACGCGCTGGACGCCGGCGCCTCCGCCATCTCCACCGAGCTGGAGCGGGGCGGCCTGACCTATATCCGCATCACGGACAACGGCTGCGGCATCGCGCCGGAGCAGCTGCCCACCGCCTTCCTGCGCCACGCCACCAGCAAGCTGCGCCGCCCGGAGGATCTGGCCGCCATCGGCACGCTGGGCTTCCGGGGTGAGGCGCTGGCCGCCATCGCCGCCGTGTCCCGGGTGGACATCTTCTCCCGGCAGACCGGCGCGGACTGCGGCGCCATGCTCCATCTGGAGGGCGGCGTGCCGGAGGCTGTCACCGAGGCGGGTTGTCCCGACGGCACCACCGTCTGCATCCGCGACCTGTTTTACAACACCCCCGCCCGGATGAAATTCATGAAGAAGGACACCGCCGAGGGCGCTGCCGCCGCCGGTGTGGTGACCCATCTGGCGCTGAGCCATCCCGACGTATCCTTCAAGCTGCTGCGGGACGGGCAGGAGATCCTGCACACCCCCGGCGACGGACAGCTGCTGTCCGCCATCTACGCGGCGCTGGGCCGGGACTTTGCCAACAGCCTGCTGCCCGTGAGCGGCAGCGGCGGCGCGGTGCGGGTGGAGGGCTTTATCACCAAGCCGCTGGCCGGTCACGGCACCCGCGGCCGCCAGCTGTTCTTCGTCAACGGTCGGTTTGTCAAGAGCCAGCTTCTGGCCGCCGCCGTGGAGGAGGCCTACCGCAACCGGCTGCTGAAGGGGCGGTTCCCCGGCTGCGTCCTCCACATTACGCTGCCGGTGAACGAGGTGGATGTCAACGTCCACCCCGCCAAGACCGTGGTGAAATTCCTGTCCGACAAGACCGTGTTTGACGCGGTACACTATACCGTCAAGGACGCACTGGACCGGGAGGGGCAGCCCGCGCCTGCGGAGAAAAAGCCCTTCTACCAGACCATGACGGCGCAGGAGTTCCGGGAGACGACTCCCGCTCCGCAGGGCGTGAAGCTGCCCTTTGTCAGCGGCAGACCCATCGGCTCCGCCGGAGCCGGCAGCCCGACGGTCAACCGTTTCGCCCCCGCCGCGCCGCCGGTGCAGACGCCACGCGAAACGGTACAGCCCGCCGCTGCGCCGCAGGGCGACGTATGGCAGGTGCAGGACGCCGCGCCGGAGGATGGGAAAGCCTTCACCGTCCCCAGCGGACGGGAGGGCGTTGTCTACCGCATCACGCCGCCGGACGCGCCGGAGGATAGCCCCGCCCATGAGCAGGCTGCTGCCGAAACGGAGACGGTACCCGCCGCTGCGATGCCGGAGGCGGCAGGCTCGAACGATACGACCCTTTCCGCGCCGGAGGCCGCTCCCATCCAGCAGGAGCTGGAGATGCCGGAGACGGCGGACAGCGGCGAGACGCCGTGGCGCATCGCCGGTGAGGTGCTGAAGACCTACATCATCTGTGAGGACGGGGAGCAGAATGTGTGGCTCATTGACAAGCACGCCGCCCACGAGCGCATCCGCTTTGACGCGCTGAAGGCGGATCCGGTGCCGCCTATGGCCCAGCAGCTGCTGACCCCCGCCGCCGTGACGCTGACCGCTGAGGAGTACGGCGCGGTGCTGGAGTCGCTGGACGTGCTTGCTGGCTACGGCTTTTTGTGCGAGGATTTCGGGGACGGCGCCGTGCTGGTGCGGGAGATCCCCGACTACATACGGGCGGAGGACGCCCTGTCTCTTATACACATCTCCGAGCCCACGAGACTGCAGCTAATC
>ENA-OZXE01000145-OZXE01000145.1-human-gut-metagenome-genome-assembly--contig:-NODE-145-length-13088-cov-4.438886_pt1 | contig 13088 bp, 11 predicted proteins | sample MGYA00243539_ERZ654091 | MGnify/ENA primary metagenome ERZ654091 (study PRJEB26926, sample SAMN06164995) | human gut metagenome | biome: ENVO:00009003; feature: ENVO:2100002; material: ENVO:00002003... | reverse complement strand
GGGCTCGGAGATGTGTATAAGAGACAGGGAAAGATGTCCGTAAGGTGACGTTAAAGAGCCTGCGTGACCATATCGGAATGGTGCAGCAGGATGTATACCTGTTTTCGGGAACGATTTTTGAAAATATACGGTATGGAAAGCCGGATGCGACAAGGGAAGAAGTGATTGCTGCTGCAAAAAATGCCAATGCCCACGAATTTATCATGGCATTTCCCGATGGATATGATACAGATATCGGACAGCGTGGAATCAAGCTCTCCGGAGGGCAGAAGCAGCGGCTTTCCATAGCCCGTGTTTTTTTGAAAAATCCACCGGTTCTGATCTTTGATGAGGCAACTTCCGCACTGGATAACGAGAGCGAGAGGGTCGTACAGGAATCATTGGAGAAACTGGCAAAGAACCGTACGACATTTGTGATCGCCCACCGTCTGACAACGATCCAGAATGCACAAAAAATTCTGGTTCTGACAGAAGATGGGATTGCGGAATCCGGTTCCCATGAAGAACTGCTGGCACGGGGCGGTGTGTATGAAAAACTTTATCATATGCATTATTAGACTGGCTGTGTCACAACTTGCATTATTATAAAAAAACGAGTAAAATAGAATAGATTTTGAAAAAACAAAAAGGAGTGGATTATCATGACCAAAATAGATATTATCTCCGGATTCTTAGGAGCCGGAAAAACAACTTTTATCAAAAAGATGATTGATGAGGCATTTACCGGGGAAAAGATTGTCCTTATCGAGAATGAATTTGGCGAGGTCGGCATTGACGGTGGTTTTTTAAAGGATGCTGGAATCCAGATTACAGAGATGAATTCCGGATGCATCTGCTGTTCTTTAGTTGGTGATTTCGGAAAGAACTTAAATGAAGTCATCACCAAGTATCATCCGGATCGTATTTTGATTGAGCCATCCGGAGTCGGTAAGCTTTCCGATGTTATGAAGTCCGTGATTGATATTGAAAAAGAGCAGGATGTAAAATTAAACGCACTGGTAACGGTTGTAAACGCGCTTAAGGCGAGCAAGCAGATGAAGGCGTTCGGTGAGTTTTTCAACAACCAGATAGAGTATGCTACAACAGTGATCTTAAGCCGCAGCCAGAATGCTACACCTGAGCAGCTTGAGTTTTGTGTAAAGCAGATTCAGGCTTTAAATCCAAAGGCTTCAGTTATCACTACTGATTGGGATGCTATTAAAGGAGAGCAGATTCTTAAGACTATGGAAGGTCAGGACAATCTCGAGATGAAGGTGCTTGCTGAGGCACGTCATGCACAGGATGAGGCAGAGCATCATCATCACCATGACCATGATGAGGATGACCACGACCACGGCTGTCACCACGACCACGACGAACATTGTCACCATGACCATGACCACGACCATGAGCATTGCCACGACCATGACCACGAGCACGAGCATCATCACGACGGCGAGGAGTGCGACGATCCCCATTGCAGCTGCCACCATCACCACCATCACGCCGACGAGGTGTTTACCAGCTGGGGCGTGGAGACGGTGAAGGTATTCACCGAAAGCGAGCTGGAGACCATCCTCACCGCGCTGGACAGCGGCGACTACGGCGCGATCCTCCGCGCCAAGGGCATCGTCCACAGCGAGGACGGCAAGTGGCTGCACTTCGACTTCGTGCCGGAGGAGCATCAGATCCGCTTCGGCGCCGCCGACTACACCGGCCGCCTGTGCGTCATCGGCTCCCAGCTGAAGGAGGACAAGCTGGCCGCGCTGTTCGGCCTGTAAGACGCGAGGTACACCGTATGGATATTCCTGTTTACCTCATCGCCGGCTTTCTGGATGCCGGCAAGACCAGCTTCATCAACGGCATTTTGCAGGACGGTTTCGCCGCCGAGGATCGAACGCTGCTGCTGTGCTGCGAGGAGGGCGAGACGGCCTATGACCCCAAGGTGCTGGGCAACGTATTCACCTACACCATCGACGAGCCGGAGCAGATGACGCCGGAGCTTTTCAAGAAGCTGGAAAAGCAGTACCGCCCCAAGCAGGTCATCATCGAGTTCAACGGTATGTGGCAGATCGAGCCGCTGTACCGGGAGGGGCTGCCCGCCAACTGGATCCTGTATCAGATCATGTGCCTGGTGGACGCTAATACCTTTGAGCCGTATGTGCGGAACATGGGGCAGCTGATGATGGAGAAGATCTCCAACGCCGACCTGCTGATCTTCAATCGCTGCAATGAGCAGCTCCGGGCCCAGCTGCGCAGCCGCAACCTGCGGATGGTGAACCGCCGCGCCGATATCTATCTGGAGAACACCGACGGCACCAGCGAGGAGTATGTGACGCCGGAGATGTCCCCCTTCGACCTGTCCGGCGGCAAGCTGGACGTGCCGGACGACGACTACGGCATCTGGTATGTGGACATGATGGACAACCCCGACCGCTACGAGGGGGTAGAGGTGTCCTTCAAGGCCATCATGTGCCACTCCAAGAAGTTCAAGGGCGTCCACTGTCCCGGCCGCTTCGCCATGGTCTGCTGCGACAAGGATATGCAGTTCCTGGCGCTGGTCTGCCGAGGCGAGGGGCTGGAGCGCTTCAAGGACAAGGAGTGGGTAGAGATCCACGCCACCGTGAAGAAGGAGAGCTGCGACGCCTATCAGGGCGAGGGTCCCGTGCTGTATGTCAGCAGCGTGACCGCCGCCGCCAAGCCCGCCAACGAGGTGGTGTCCTTCTGAGGACACATCGGCAATAACATAAAAAAGATGACGTTCCGCACAGGCGGAGCGTCATCTTTTTACGTTTGCAGCGTGATGCGGCGGGCATCGGTGTCCCGCAGGGCGATCACGGTGTCCAGCACCTGATAGGCGACGATCCCGCCAAAGGGTGCGGTGTGCAGCGCGGTGACCCGCTGCCCGGGGAGAAAGCCCAGATCCTCCATGCGGCGGGCTTTCCGGGGCGGAAAGTCCAGCGCGGCCACGCGGCCGCTCTCTCCGGGTGACAGCTGCGCCAGTGTTTGCGTCATGCGGCACGGCCTCCTCATAAGGTGTCCATACCAGTCTATGCCGCCGGTCACTTCAGGGTGATGCTGTTTTGCAGAACGGTGGTGCTGTATAAAAGCAGCACATCCGCGTCGTCGGGAAAGTCCACGACGCGCCCCAGCCGGTCGGACGCCAGATACCGGATATCCACGGCGTACACCGTGCGGTAGCTCTCCGCCAGCAGCGGGATGATGCTGCTGCCGAAGGAGTCCCGGAACACCACCAGCGTCCTGTCCGACAGGGCGTTGGGGTTGTCGATACGCAGCAGGGAGCGGCTGCCGGACAGGAACAGGTCGTAGGGTGCGTCCTGCGCGGCGGTGAAATCGTACACGCCGCCGTCGGTGTCCGTCTCGTAGTTATGGACGGTGCAGCCCTCCAGCACAGGGGAGGTCAGATAGGACAGGGTGTCCGGCTCCAGCGGCTCCTCGGTCTTTCCCCAGTAGCTGCCGTGAAACGCCCCCTCCAGCGCGCACAGCGTCTCGCCCCGCGTGCCGGACACCGGCGCGCCCATGGCGGTCAGCAAGGCGTCCGCCGTGGGGTGCAGCTGCTCCTGCCGCCAGTGGGGGTCAGTGCGGTAGTAGTCCGTCAGCGTCAGACCGGCGGCGATATCCACCGGCGCCAAGAAGTCCAGCGCGCCGCACAGGTAGTCCGCCGTCTCCGCCGCGCCAGCGGGGGTGTAGCCCTCCGGCGGCACGGTGAACTGCGCCTTGTCCGGCACCACCGCCAGATAGACGGTGCGCCCGGTGAAGTACAGGTCGTACAGGTGCTGGAAGCGATAGGCGGCGCGATCCAGCGAATCCGTATCAAACGCCGCGTCCGTCTTGGCGGCATAGCCGTTGTAGACGTACACCACGTCGTCCGGTGCGGGCGGCTCCGGCGCAGGCGCGGGCGCGGGGATACGGGATATCCCCAGTACCAGCGCCGCCGCCATCAGCAGGAACGCGCCCCGCTGCACCATCCTCCGTGTCACAGAATGGCCTCGTCGTAGGTGGCGCTGACGCCGTAGATGCCGTTCAGGTGGGTCATGAAGGTGTCCACCAGCTCATCCGCGCCGAAGACGGTGACCACATACTCGCCCACCTCGGCCACGACCAGCTTGTCGGGGAAGCCGCACATCCACTGACGCTGCATGATGTTGTCACGCAGCTGCTGTGCCAGCTCAGCGGTGTCGCCAGTGGCGTGGTAGGCGGCGGCGGTGAAGGTGTTGGCGTTCATCATGTGGACAAGGGACGCGGCCTCATCCACCGCAGCGGTCTCCGGCAGACCCAGCTCGCTGTCCACCAGCGCACGATCCTTCAGGTCAAAGACGCCGGGGGCATCCTCGCGGGCGTTGGCCTCGGAGAAATCGCCGCCGGCAACGGCAAACTTCTCGTCCTCACCGTAGGTGTTCCATACCGTCTCCAGTATGTTCAGGGCGCTGGTGGGCTTTGCGGGCTTGTCGCCGTCGCCGGCGTTATTCTTGTCGCCGCAGGCGGCCAGACTCAGCACCAGCAGGGCTGCCAGCACAAGGGATACGATCTTTTTCATGGAAATGTCCTCCAAAATTTGAATGTCCCGCGCAGGGAAAAGAAGCGCGGCTGAGGATAAGACGCAGCCGCGCTCCGTTTTGTTCCCGCGGAGGGCAAAATATCGGGAAAATTTTCAGGGTGGAAATATTCGGTGGTCAAGATGCGCTGGCGGAAAAGCCCGGCGGCCGTTATAGCCAGCTGTGATCGAACCCATAGGGCAGCAGCTCCTGTAGGGTGAATTTCCGGCTCTCGCCGTTCTTATTCAGGCAGATCACCGTCAGGTCGGGGGCAAACTCCATCATCACCTGACGGCACGAGCCGCAGGGGACGCAGTAGTCGTCGCTGCGCCCGGCGATGGCAATGGCGGCAAAGTCACGGTGTCCCTCGCTGACGGCCTTGAAGATGGCGGTGCGCTCGGCGCAGATGGTGTCGCCGTAGGCGGCGTTTTCGATGTTGCAGCCGGTGAACACCGTGCCGTCCTTACAGAGCAGGGCGGCGCCCACGGGGAAGTGGGAGTAGGGGACGTAGGCCATGTCCAGCATGGCAATGGCTTTTTGGCAAAGCACCTGTTCGGTCATGGGTAGCTCCTCCTTAGTATGTTTGATTTTGGGAAAACGATTCAGCTCAGCTCCGCCTGTCCGGTGTAGAGCTGGTAGTACTTGCCGTGCTGCGCCAGCAGCTCGGCGTGGTCGCCGCGCTCGATGATGCGGCCCTGCTCCAGCACCAGAATGGCGCGGCTGTTGCGGACGGTGGAGAGACGGTGGGCGATGACGAACACCGTGCGTCCCTCCATGAGGGAGTCCATGCCCCGCTCGATCAGCGTCTCGGTGCGGGTGTCGATGGAGCTGGTGGCCTCGTCCAGGATCAGCACCGGCGGGTCGGACACGGCGGCGCGGGCAATAGCCAGCAGCTGCCGCTCGCCCTGACTGAGGCTGCCGCCGTCGCCGGTGATGACGGTGTCGTAGCCCTGGGGCAGGTGGCGGATGAAGGCGTCGGCGTTGGCCAGCTTAGCCGCAGCGCGCACCTCCTCGTCCGTAGCGTCCAGCTTGCCGTAGCGGATATTGTCCGCCACGGTGCCGGTGAACAGGTGGGTGTCCTGTAATACGATGCCCAGCGAGCGGCGGAGGGAGTCCTTGGCAATGTCCTTCACGTCGATGCCGTCATAGGTGATGGTACCCTGCTGCACATCGTAAAAGCGATTGATGAGGTTGGTGATGGTGGTCTTTCCCGCGCCGGTGGAGCCGACGAAGGCGATCTTCTGGCCGGGCTTGGCGAACAGGGACACGTCGTTCAGCACGGTCTTTTCCCCGTCGTAGGAGAAGCTCACGTGGTCGAACCGCACGTCGCCCCGCAGCTCCACCAGTGTGCCGTCCGGCTTTTTCCACGCCCAGTGACCGGTGCGCTCTGCCGTCTCCGTCAGGGTGTCGCCGTTTTTCTCCACCCGGACGATGACAGTCTTGCCCTCGTCTGTCTCCGGCTGCTCCTCCATGACGGCGAAGATGCGCTCGGCGCCGGCGGCAGCCGCCAGCAGCGTGTTGATCTGTTGGCTGATCTGACCCACGGGCTGGCTGACCTGCTTGACGTACAGCAGGTACGCGCCCAGCGAGCCTACGTCGAACACGCCGCCGATGGCCAGCAGGCCGCCGACGCAGCAGGTGACGGCGTAGTTGATCTTGCTGAGGTTGCCCATGGCGGGCATCATCATACCGGCGTAGGCCTGCGCCGCGGTGGCCGCGTCCCGGTAGCCGTTGTTAAGGCCAGTGAAGCGCGAGATGGCCTCGTCCTCGTGGTTGAAGACCTTGATGACCTTCTGCCCCTCGATCATCTCCTCGATATAGCCGTTCATAGCGCCCAGCGCCGCCTGCTGCCGCTGGAAGCTGGTGCGGCTGCGGCCGCCGACGGTCTTGACCACCACGGCCATCAGCCCCAGAAACAGGAAGGTGATCAGCGTCAGCCACGGGTTCAGCACGATCATCATCACCACGGTGCCCACAAAGGTCAGCACGTTGGAGATGATGCTGGCGAAGCTGCTGTTCAGCATCTCCGAGACGGTGTCGATATCGTTGGTAAAGCGGCTCATCAGGTCGCCGGACTGGTGCCGGTCATAGTAACGGATGGGCAGCTCCTGCAGCCGGTCGAACAGATCCTGCCGCAGCGCCGCCACCGTGTGCTGCGCCACATGGACCATGATGCGGGCATAGGCGTAGGAGCACAGGGAGCTGAGGGCGAACAGGCCGCCCATCAGCAGCAGCATCCTGAAAAGTCCCGGAAAATCGCCGGGGATGATATAGTTGTTGAGCAGCGGCTTGAGCATATAGCTGGTGGCCACGCTGGCAACGGAGCTGACGATGAGGCATACCGCCACCAGCACCAGCGAGCCCTTGTACCGCCCCACATAGTGCATCAGCTTTTTGAAGGTACCCTTCATGTCCTTGGGCCGCTGGAAACCGTGACCGCCATGACCGTGTCTGCCGGGGCCGCGTCCGGATGCGGTGCGTTTCGTATCAGCCATCAATGCTCACCCCTTCCTGCTGGGATTCATAGACCTCGCGGTAGATCTCGCAGCTCTCCATGAGCTGGGCGTGGGTACCCTGCCCCACCACGCGGCCGTCGTCCAGCACCAGGATCATATCCGCGTCCATCACGGAGGTGATGCGCTGGGCGATGATGAGCTTGGTAGCGCCGGGCAGCGCCGTCTTCAGCGCGCCGCGGATCTTGGCATCCGTGGCGGTATCCACCGCGCTGGTGGAGTCGTCCAGGATCAGCACCTTGGGACGGCGCAGGATGGCGCGGGCGATGCACAGCCGCTGCTTCTGACCGCCGGACACATTGGTGCCGCCCTGCTCAATATAGGTGTCGTAGCCATCGGGCATCCGCTGGATGAACTCATCGGCGCAGGCCATGCGGCAGGCCTCCTCGATCTCGGCGTCGGTGGCATCCGCCCGGCCCCAGCGCAGATTCTCCCGGATGGTACCGGAAAACAGCGTGTTCTTTTGCAGCACCATGGCGCAGCCGCTTCGCAGTGCCTCCATGGTGTAGTCCTTTACGTTGCGGCCTCCCACATAGACGGCGCCCTCATTCACCTCGTACAGCCGGGGGATCATGCTCACCAGCGTGGACTTGGCGCTGCCGGTGCCGCCCAGAATACCCACGGTCATACCACTTTCAATATGCAGATCGATGTCCGTCAGGTTCCAATCCTCCGCCGTGGTGTGGTACTTGAAGTACACATGGTCAAAGCGGATGTCGCCGTTTTCCACGGTCAGCGCCGGGTCTGCCTGCGCGTCGGTGATCTGAGGCTGCTCGTCCAGCACCTCCACGATACGCTTGCCGCAGGCGATGGCGCGGGTCAGGATCATCAGCACCATGGACACCATCATCAGAGCCATCAGGATCTCGCTGGCGTAGGTGAAGAACGCCAGCAGATCGCCGGACAGCAGGGTGCCTGCCGCCACCTGATGGCCGCCCAGCCACATAAGGGACACGATGGTGCCGCCCATGATCAGGATCATGATGGGCATGAACATCACCACGAAGCCGAAGGCCCGCTCCGCCGTGTCGCGGAGCTTATCGCTGCGGGTGCGGAATTTCTGCTCCTCCTCGTCCTCCCGGACGAAGGATTTCACCACGCGGACGGCGTTCAGGTTCTCCTGCACCACCAGATTCAGATCGTCGGTGGCGTTTTGCAGCGCCGTGAAGAACGGCCCCACATAGCGGATGACGATGACCACCGCCACCGCCAGCAGCGGCACGGCCACCAGAAACACCTGACTGAGGCTGAGGCTGATCTCCATGGTCTTGATCAGCGCCGTCACCAGCATCACCGGTGCACGGACGCATATGCGCATCCCCATGAACAGCGTCATCTGCACCGACGCCACATCGTTGGTCAAACGGGTGATGAGGCTGGCGGTGGAGAAATGCTCGATGTTGGCGAAGGAAAACCGCTGCACCTGCTCATACTCCGCCTGCCGGATGTTGGCGCCGAAGCCCATGGCCGCCTTTGCCGCCATGACCGCCGCGCCTACGCCGCACGCCAGCGCCGCCATGGCCATCAGGAGCATCTTCAGCCCCGTCAGCAGGATATAGCTCCTGTCGCCGTTGGCGATGCCCACGTCCACGATGGCGCTCATGGCCTGGGGCAGCTCCAGCTCCAGAACCGCCTCCCCCACCGAGCACAATACGCCCAGCAGGATATACCACCGGTAGCCCCTTGTATACGGGGCGAGCTTTTTCAGCATACTTCGTCCTCCTCCGAGAGATTTTTTGCCACCCGCAGAAGAAGCGACGTCAGCAGCCGGATCTCCTCCGGCGAAAAGCCCTTTTCCAGTCGGTCGTTGACCTCATGCACGATAGCGGTGAACCTGTCATAAAACTGCTTCCCCTGCGCCGTCAGCGCCAGAATACGGCAGCGCCCGTCAGTGCGGCTGGCGGTGCGGGTGACCATGCCCTTCTCCTCCAGACGGTCCACGATGCCGTTGACCGTGCTGGGCTTCACCATCAGGTGCCGCTCCAACTGCTTCTGGTTGACCTCGCCCTCCGCCTCGTGGAGGTAGGTCAGCGTCCGGCACTGCATGGGCGATACGTCGTACTGCCGCAGCCGCCGGTCCATCAGTTTCTGCACCTGATGGTCGCAGTAGCCGAACAGCGGGCCGAAATGCTCCGGCCGTTCCGTGATACAGCGTTCCACAATGTGCCTCCTTTCGAATTGTTTCGCGTACTAATTATTGGTGTGCTAAATAATAGCACGGTGCTTTTCCAATGTCAAGAGCGTATTTGCGCGGAGCTTATGAACAATTTGTGAATCTTCTGACAAACCTGTTGACTTCTACGCAACCGCTGTGTATGATAGTCTTGCAAGATATGTAAGTGACATTGTTATTCTCTCTCCTTTACCAAAAAAAGAAGACGCGCACCGCTTGGTGCGCGTCTTCTTTTTTCTGCCGCCCCGCGGTATGCACCCGCCGTCCCGCCGGCGCATAGGATAGCCGGAAGCATCCCGCAAAAAAGGAGGAGACGGCCATGGAGCGGTACACAGCGGCACTGGCGGGCAATCCCAACGTGGGCAAGTCCACGGTATTCAATGCCCTGACGGGTATGCACCAGCACACCGGGAACTGGCCCGGCAAAACGGTGGAGGTGGCGGAGGGCGCTTACGTCTGGCGGGGCGCGACCTTCCGGCTCGTCGATCTGCCGGGGACATACTCCCTGCGGGCGGACTCGCCGGAGGAGGAGCTGGCACGGGACTTTATCTGCGGCGGTGACGCCGACGTGACGGTGGTGGTGGCGGACGCCACCTGCCTGCGGCGCAACCTCCATCTGGCGGTGCAGCTCCGCAGCCGCACGCCCCGGCTGGTACTGTGCCTGAATCTGATGGACGAGGCCCGGAAAAAGGGCGTCACCGTGGACACGGAGGCGTTGTCCCGCGCCCTTGACGCGCCGGTGGTCACTACGGCGGCCCGCAGCGGCGAGGGGCTGGACGCACTGCGCACGGCGGTGCTGAATATGGCGCGCCGCCCTCCGCAGGACGACCCATGGCTGCCGCCGGAGGGCGACAGTGCCACCGTGGCCCAGCGGGCGGCGGAGATCGCCGACGCCTGCCTCTCCTGCCGGCCGGAGGATGTCCACGCCCGCGACCGGCGGCTGGATCGGCTGCTCACCAGTCCCACCGTCGGCCTCCCGGTGATGCTGTTGCTGCTGGGGCTGGTGTTCTGGCTGACCATCTGGGGCGCCAACGCCCCCTCGGCCCTGCTGAGCCGGGGATTTATGGCGCTGCAAGCGCCGCTGCGCAGCCTGCTCGCCGGTGCGCCGCCGTGGGTGCAGGGTGCGCTGGTGGACGGCGTGTACCGGACGGCGGCGTGGGTGGTGGCGGTGATGCTGCCGCCCATGGCCATCTTCTTCCCGCTGTTCACCCTGCTGGAGGACGCAGGCTACCTGCCCCGCGTGGCGTTCATGATGGACGGGTGCTTCCGCGCCGCCGGCGGCAGCGGACGGCAGAGCCTTACCATGTGCATGGGCTTTGGCTGCAACGCCTGCGGCGTCACCGGCTGCCGCATCATCGACAGCCCCCGTGAGCGGCTGGTGGCCATCCTCACCAACGCTTTTGTCCCCTGCAACGGCCGGTTTCCCACTCTTATCGCCCTTATCAGTCTGTTTTTTCTGGGCGGCACACTGGGGTTTGGCCGCTCCCTGCTGGCGACGGCGCTGTTTCTGGGGTGCATCCTCTTCGCCGTGTCCATGACGCTGCTGGCCTCCCGGCTGCTGACCGCCACGGTGCTGCGGGGACAGCTTTCCGCCTTCTCCCTGGAGCTGCCGCCCTACCGGATGCCCCGTGTGGGGCAGGTGCTGGTGCGGTCGCTGCTGGATCGGACGTTGTTTGTGCTGGGCCGTGCGGTGACGGTGGCCGCCCCCGCCGGACTGCTCATCTGGATCCTGGGCAGCATCTCCGTCCGCGGCGGCAGTCTGCTGACGGTGCTGGCCGGTGTGCTGGATGGCCCCGGACGGCTCATGGGACTGGACGGCATGGTGCTGCTGGCGTTCCTGCTGGGCTTCCCCGCCAACGAGATCGTGCTGCCGGTGCTGCTGATGGGGTATCTCCAGACCGGGAGCCTCACGGACTACGGCAGTCTGGCGGAGCTGTCCGCTGTCCTCACCGCCAACGGCTGGACGGCAGAGACGGCGGTGTGTATGCTGGTGCTGTGCCTGCTGCACTTCCCCTGCGGCACCACCTGCCTCACCATCCTCCACGAGACGGGCAGCGCCCGGTGGACGGCGCTGGCGGCGGCGCTGCCCACCGCCATGGGCGCGGTGGTGTGTATGGTCATCCACGGCGTCTGGACGCTGCTGGGTTAGCAAATCGACAAAAAACTGTTGCCAAGCGGTGGAATTTGTAGTAGAATACTTTGGTGAACTCGTCCTCCGCCGATAGCTGCGGGGCCGGTCTCGCGCAATGGATACCCACGAATCATGTCAGGCGGGGAACCGAGCAGCATTAAGAGGGATCATCCATGTGCCGCGGGGACGCCGGCTTCGCGGCTATGGGCGGAGGACGTTTCTATTTTTATTTGACAGGTGGAAATAAGCTTATGAACGCAAAGCTCACATTTTACTTAGCTCTTGTAATCGCCGGGAGCGCATTGCTGGGCGTCGGGGAATTTTTCACCATAGCCGGGATGATCCTGACGGCGCTGGGACTTTTCCTGCTGCTCCTGGAAGCCATCAAGAAATAGCCGCAAAAACTGCGCCGGTTCAGAAAACGACAGAAACGGAATTGCAAAAGCCGCATCGGGGTGTTTTCCTTACGGAGGACGCCCGATCGGTCACTCCTTTCCATATCAATCAATGGAGTGATTTCCGGTTTCAGCCACGGCCGGGAACTCTTGCGATTACTGCGTTTCTTGCGTTTTGCTCATGGCTGATTTTTATTTGACAGGAGGTGTACCCATGTATCAGGCTCTGTACCGCAAATACCGTCCCAAGACCTTTTCCGAGGTGGTGGGACAGTCCCATATCACCGATACGCTTCAGCGGCAGGTGGCGGAGAGCCGCGTGGGACACGCCTACCTTTTCACCGGCACCCGCGGCACCGGCAAGACCACCTGCGCCCGTATCCTCGCCAAGGCGGTCAACTGCGAGCATCCTGTGGACGGCGCGCCCTGCTGCCAGTGCGACAGCTGCCGGGGCATCGACGCCGGTACGCTGCTGGATGTGACGGAGTTGGACGCCGCCTCCAACGGCAGCGTCAATGACGCCCGCACCCTGCGGGAGGAGGCGGTCTATCCCCCCTCCGTGCTGAAAAAGCGGGTGTACATCATCGATGAAGTGCACATGCTCTCCCGGGACGCCTTCAACGCCCTGCTGAAGATCATGGAGGAACCTCCGGAGCATCTGCTGTTCATCCTGGCTACCACCGAGCTGCAAAAGGTTCCCGCTACCATTCTCTCCCGGTGCCAGCGGTTCTCCTTCAAGCGCATTTTGCCCCGGGACATGGAGCAGCAGCTTCTGAAGATCGCGGAGGAGGAGCAGATCGACCTGACGGCGGACGGTGCAGAGATCCTGGCCCGCATGGCCAACGGCGCGCTCCGTGACGCCTTGAGCCTGCTGGATCAGTGCCGCGCCGTGGAGGGCGGCATTGATAGCCGCGCCGTGCTGGACACGCTGGGTCTGGCCGGCGGCACCCAGACGCTGCAAATGATGCGCTGCCTCGTGGCGCGGAACGCCGCCGATGCGCTGGCGCTGTTCGACAAGCTGTACCGCGGCGGCAAGGATGTGGCCGCTCTGCTGGGTGAGCTGAGCGATCTGGCCCGCGACATGACGGTGCTGAAGGCCGCGCCAGAGGGCGGCGCCGCCCTGCTGTCCGGCATCTACGACCGCAAGACCCTGACCGATCTGGGCCGCGATTTGCCCATGAGCCGGTTTTTGTACATGGCGGATACGCTGCAAGGCTGCTGCGCCTCGCTGGCGGACAGCATCCGCCCCCGCACGGCGGCAGAGTTGTGCTTGCTGAAGCTGTGCGACGAGCTGTCTCTTATACACATCTCCGAGCCCACGAGACTGCAGCTAATCTCGTA
>ENA-OZXE01000132-OZXE01000132.1-human-gut-metagenome-genome-assembly--contig:-NODE-132-length-13264-cov-5.006284_pt1 | contig 13264 bp, 16 predicted proteins | sample MGYA00243539_ERZ654091 | MGnify/ENA primary metagenome ERZ654091 (study PRJEB26926, sample SAMN06164995) | human gut metagenome | biome: ENVO:00009003; feature: ENVO:2100002; material: ENVO:00002003... | reverse complement strand
GGGCTCGGAGATGTGTATAAGAGACAGATGTGGTGGATTAGGATTATAACTTGCATATATTAAGGTAATATTAAAATTATTTCTGAATTTAAGTGTATAGGAGATTGCTATGAATATCCGTGTATTAGATAAAAATGATAAGGCTTCCCTTGAACAGCTTATATATACTATAGAAAATGCTCTTCCTGTTCCGGAATGGTGGATTCCTATTGATGATATTGAACGCTCACATTTCTTTGATGCTGACTGGACATGCTTCTTAGGTGCATTTAATGACGATAATGAACTTGTTGCCGCCAGCGCCCTTTTCTTTAATGAACATGAATTTGCTGAGGAAGCTGAAAAGCTCGGTCTCGACATTCATTCTACAAATGTAGCTGAAGTCGGACGATGCATGGTTCACCCTGACTTCCGCGGTCACAACCTTATGTGTGAGCTTAACAAGCGCCTCTGTTCAATTGCCCGCAATTGCGGCATCGACACAATCCTCGCCGTAGCCCACCCTGACAACGTCGCCAGCAATTCGTCCTTCCGCCGTCTCGGTGCAGAGCTTAAGGCAACTGACACTGTATTCGGTTCTTACCAGAGGAATATGTATATTCTGCCGTGGTAGGTGGTGGCAACCGGTAGGTAGTGGCTGGTCGGGCTGTAGCTTGCAGCCAGTATGTAGTGGCAGGTCGGGCAAGGCAGGCTGTCCCAGAAGAAGACAGCCTGCCTTGCCCGACCCTTTTTTATTCACATATATTGCCGCGGCACTTGCTCATGTAACCTGCCTGCAACCGCCTACAATTCTTCCTTAAGGCATTCAAGCAGTCCTTTGCAGCCTGCCAGAACATCCCTGTAAGTTGCCTCAAAATCTCCCGTATACCATGGGTCTGCCACATCAAGTCCGCTTCCCGCAAAAGTAAGCAGCTTATATATCTTCTCATCCGGATCTCCGCCCGATATCCTCTGCATATTGCGGATATTCTCAGTATCCATTCCAATAAGGTAATCATATTCCTCATAATCATTCAGAGTCATCTGCACTGCCCTGTGAGGAATCACCGGAATCCCTTCTTTCTTCAACTTGGCAACAGTGCCATGATGCACCCCATTACCAATCTCCTCGCGACTTGTCGCCGCTGAATTAATATAGAACTTATCAGCAAGCCCCTCTTTTTCAACTAAATATGTCATAACACTTTCTGCCATAGTGCTTCGGCAGATATTGCCGTGGCAGATGAATAAAACTCTAATCATAAATTTCTCCTATCATAAAAAGCCGAGAAATGCCGTGTTTTGCGTTGATTTATCGGCTTTTTATGGCATCGTATTTTTCTTGTTTATAACTACACTTTTTGCATAATAATGCAAAACGGAGCAATTCAATGCCTTGTGTAGTAGTCAAATCGTAGTCAGTTAATGGGGTTCAGACTACGGATGGGGGTGTGCATCGTTAAAAGGTATATTTTTCCTATTTCACGGACGTTAAAATTCCATCAAGGAATTTGATTTCATTACATCGCATCTGCTCTGTGAAAGCACTATATACATCTATCCCGGTCGGAATCTGAAATCCGTGCTTGATGAGACAAATATCCTCTCGTGCCTCTACATTCTTCTCATAAGTCGAACCACGATTGAGCCACATAACAGCATCTTCTTCCTCTCCCATTTCAGGATAAAAATAAAATCCCTTCTTGGCATCAAATCGGAACATATATGCCAATACCTGCAGATAGTCCTTGTTTCCAATATTATCAATCGGTTTGTACTTCGCATCTGCAATCACTCGTGCCTCTGAGTCTCTGCTGATGAAGTCTGGGTAGATAAGTCCGCGATTATGGTCAAACAAACGCTGAGAACCTTTTGTAGCTTTGTTCATCGGATGATAGAAAATCTCGTCCACAATCGAATTCATATACTCTTCCCAGAGCCATGCGCCATCAAAGAGCAATCCATATACCTTCTTGCTTCCCATTCCAATCTGATGTTTTTGATGCTGTAAGATAAGTAGACACAAGCTCTGCAGTTCACAATATTCTCGGTAATATGCGTGTCTAATGGTATTGGTCTTATTTGCATCGATAATCTTCTGTCGGTTACACATCTCGTAGTTAGGAGTGGCCGCTACAACATCCTTGACCTCATCCTTAGCCTGTGCAAGCAGTTTATGTCCGTATGGCTTATGTTTGATAAACTCCACCGTATGACGGATTAATTCCATCAAATCATTATCAAAGGAATACTCCCTCTGCGAATATGCTACATTACCAACAAACGGTGTATTCTTAACAATGTGTCTCGCTATATCTATCGTTCCCTTAACATTGCTGTCATTGTATGTTTTTCTCACATAAGTCTTAAAGACACCCTTACGCATGGCACTCTTTAAGTAATGTGGGAAGATAAAAACAAGCAGATTGAAAACACGATCATCATTGTTCGCATCTGTTTCCAAATCCACAATATTCGGGACATCAAATACTCTCTCAAGCAAATATTGAAACAGGAAGTCCTGCCCGTTACCACTAAATCTTGATTCAACTATAAGCTTCTCATCTCCCAGTCCCATGAAGCCCATGACATTGCTCGACAAATAATAATTGTTTACACTCTGTAAAATCATCTGGTCTTTTGTGATATCATCTGCATCTCTAAGAATTTCCGGGAATACAAATATCCCTTCATTCTCCAACTGCTCCAAAGTTTTATCTGCAATTTTGCTTGTCAGAAATGATACGCCAGACAATGACTCCTTAGGTATTCTCGAATTATCTTTTATTTTAATTCGACTCATCTACATCAACTCCATCCGACTTCCCTTGGTTATATGCTTTCTTAAATCGCTCCATAATGCCTTCTTCATCATACATACCATTTATGTATTCCTGTAACAACGGATGTAGGTAATCTGACCATAACTGGTCAAAGTCAATATTCTTCAGCTTCAAGAAATAGGATGCACCAATCTGATAGTTTTCATTCAGACCTTCTGTTGCTGCAATTTCCACATTCAAAGCTGACATTTTGGCAATTGCCTCAGCCTCTTTCTCTTCGTTGTTCAAGTTAGCAAGCATCTCAAGGCGCTCATCTGCACGAAGCTCCACAAAACGGAATCTTCGTCTCATAGCGAAATCAAAGCTGTCTACAGATCTGTCAATATCATTCATCGTACCAATGATATAAACATTGTCTGGGATATAGAATTTTTCATTGCTATCAGCATGAAGGTTTGCATACTGGGTGGAAACCTCTCCTGCCACACCTCTGTATCCTGGATCAACAGCAAAGAACAACTCTCCGAAAATCTTAGATATCTCACCACGATTTATCTCATCAATGATGAATACATATTTCTTCAACTCTTCCTGTCTTATAATCTTTGCAGCCTTTTTCTTTTTCTGAATCTCGTTAAAAATAACAAGATTGTAGGAATATCTCTGCTGTGTAAAATTGATATTGAAAAATTCCGTAATATCTTTTAATTTGTTAAATTCTCTTCCAGACTCTAACATCTGTCTAATTTCAGAAATATTCAATCGGATACTGTTGATGGATGCATTTTGTGGTATTGAAAGATAAATATGCTCATTATCGACATCTGTGATTGTAAATTCTGTACCCGTTTTGGTCTTGAATGTGTTATTTCCTGTGTCCACATCATCAAAGAACTCTTTCATTGCTTCTTGAACAGATAATTCATTTGCAATGACCTCTGTGGACTTTTTAGAATTCTCATAGTTTCTTCTAGCCTTATCCACGAATTTCTTAAACACGCCATCCTGCAATTCAAAACCCATAGAACCATCTTCATTCGTCTTTGGACGGAGTCCTTCTACGAAATCCGAATAGTCATAACTTGGGTGAAATTGGACAAACTCTACCTGTTGCTTTTGCTCATCTGTGAGCATCGTATAATCATCAAAATAGCCCTTGCTAATAATGTCAGCAGCAATTTCTTTTGCAAGGTAAGTCTTTCCAGTTCCTGGAGCGCCTCGGAATATAATGTTCTTAGATTCCACAAGCATAGTAGAATATGGATTCAGATAGCCATTAAATTCTGCTGGTTTTACTTCCTCTACAACTGCTGCCTCTTCCTCTGCATTTTCCTTCTCGTCCTTCTCACGATAAATCAATTTGAAGGAATCTCCCGGATTACCGAAACGTTTCAAACACTCCTGAACAAATCTAAGAGTTGTAAAGATATTCCATGAATAAATTACAAACTGTCTGCCATCATCATAATCATACGACATTGTATTGAACGGATGTATATTGTGTGCTTTTGCATCGTCCTTGCTGTAATAAATTCCACGAATCATTTCCTTATCTGGAGCGTATTGACAAATTGGAAACTGTTCTTTTTCTTCTACCGGCAAGGCTGCAATCTGTTTTTCATAAATTTGAAACGCAATACGTGGTAAAGTTTGGTTTGTATTCCGTCTCTCACCTTTCCCATAATTTCTTTTGATAACAGTTCCATCGACAGCAACAAATGATGCATCCAAAGGCTTGAACACATCTCCTGCACTAATATTATCCATAGTGAATGAATCATCAGTAGAAGTAACAGAATCTGATGTTATAGTAATCTCGTATTTTGTCTGCTTAATCTGAATCTCATATCCTTTTGCAATAAGATAGTTTTTTGCTTCGACAGCATTATATCCAGATACATCTATCTCTGCACCATTCTGCAAATGATTTGCTACTGCTATGACATACTTTGGTGGATAGGTATTACCGTTTTCCCATACAAGCTCATACTTGGTACTCGTATTATGCCAAGGAACTCCATTCTCATCAATATATTTAATAGCCTCTGCTATAAATTGTCCGTCAACTTTTGGGACTGCCATGATAAGCACCTCCATTTTAATGAATATACAAAATTCATTATATCACTAAACGGGTGTTTTGACACCCACAATCGTTAAGTGGCGCTAACACAAAAAGCACCCAGGCATTTTCCATCAGTGCTTTTTTTACAAATCTAACTCTTTTAATCTAACCAACTCTCTCTGAATTGCCCCGCTTTTCATAAAACTGAGCAATGCTCCTTCGCAAAACCTATCTACTCTGATTACACCGTTCAAAAGTGCCAATACAGTCTTAGCATCAAGAAAATAAAAAAAGATGCCTGCCACTAGGAAAGACACCTCTCTTTATCCAACATAGATATTTACATCTATTTTAATAATTCCTGTTCTATACTAAGGACATCTGGAAAAATCAACTTTGCTCCCTTTCTCTGCAATGCTAAAACTTTTCCCGCTTTATCCTTTAACTCCTTTTCCAATCTACCATCAACACGAACTGGTATATTGGCAACAGAGTCCAGATACTCATTTTTCATATATTTTTCTGTAATCGGGCACATATTTTGAATCAAAAATGCCTTCTCATGGCCAATCACTTCTCCAAAAACAATTGTATCGCACCTATGATACTTTTGCATTTTCTTATTATAGATTTCTTTAAATTTAGAAGTCTGTGATGAAAATGGTATCATCCAAAACAGCTGCGTATTACTATCCTGGAATGCATAAAAACATGGTCTATCATGTAATTGTCCATTTACCTTTTCCTTATTTTGCATCAAATAAGAATCTGGAAAATCTTTAAAGTATTGATCATCAATATAATAAAAATGTCCTATTTCCATTTCTTCTCCTATCGTCAAAAAGAGGCTCCGACCTCTCGAACGGAACCTCAAAACATTTGAACTCGACCTTTTCTAAGTCGCATATCGAGTAGCGACAAACATTTGAACTCGACCTTATTTGAGTTGCATATCGAGTAGCAACAAACATTTGCAGTAACCTCTTACTGTACTTAAAGTATACATTCAAATGTGCCGCCTGTCAAGGTCAAATATAAGTTCAAATCACAGCTTGCGGCTGCATTAATATTATATGTCCGTATCCAACTAGATATTCATTTTACACGACACAGCTAGACTATTCAACGATTGCACACTATATAACGATTGCCCTTACAATTTAACGATTGCTACTACCGTTAAAATCTACATTTCTACATCAGCTCATTTGCATTCCCTCATTCGTAGTATTACCGTAGTCTGCAACTGCTACACTTACCATGATATGCCCACGTAATGCCCCCTAAAGCCTTGATTTTACTGACTACCCAAAGTCCTGCCGTGGCAGATGAAAAGTACTTTTATCATTGTTACATAACCTCGCATTTCTTAGTTTTTCTTGGTTTCTCGGACTTTGTAAGCCTTTGTAAATTTTTGCTTTCTGGCATAACCTGGTTTATTTTCGCATAATATCGTCCGCAAAAGGTGTAAAAATGGGTTTCAAATCAACTGTATAACACATCACATTTTTATCCGAATACTTGCTTCAACAACTCCACAATATCCTCATTTTTCAGCCCATATCTTTTCAATGAATTTTGATCAAATGGTTCCTGCTCCAACAAGTCAATAAAGCTATGTATATCGGCATCTACTGCTGTCGGCAATTCTTCTACTTTTTCAAGCATAAGCTCCGAAGCAATACGCAAAACATCTTTTTTATGCTTCTTTATGTCACTGGAATCCACTTTTTCACCTAAGTCTTTTTGCTTTTTTAAATCAAGATACGCTTTTGCTTTAAAAAGAATGATATATTCTGGTCTTAAAACAGAAAGGCCCTTTCTCACTTCTTTTCCATTGAGAAGTGCCTTATAGTAAGCATCATTTAAAAGAATTGCTGACAAACTGGAAACTTCATCATCAATATGAATTGGAGTAATTCCTTTCGCATCTTTTAGTTTAAAATCACTTCTACAAAACAATTCAATCATTTTCGGAAAGTTATCGTCTTCTGGCTTATCAAATCTATAAAATTGAGGGTTGCTACCGTTTGTCGCTTTGTTTCTATATTTTCCATCAACGATAAACTCCCAAAATTTTTCCCCAAACTCCGGAGTTAATGCTTCAACAATCAAAACCATATTCAGATCTCTTGTGGTCCTAAAATTTACTTCATTGCTTTCAAACAGAATGTCACAGGCTGCACCACCTATTAAAACATACTGTTCTTCATAATCTGCAAAGTACTTCTGAAATGTATCTAATCCTTTGACCATACATATTCCTCCAACATCTCATTAATAGAAATATCTACCCGTTCCTCTTCTTGCTCTTCTCCTGTAAATGACAATACTACACTCAAGGGATCTTGAAATCCTTTTCCTAAAAAATCAATAAAATATCCCAATTCCAAAACAACACAGCCAATTTCTTCCAATTCACTCACTTGTTTTTCCACTTTCACTCCACTATCTTTCAGTTCTTTCTTGGTTACTGCATAAGTAGGATAAACATTATCTGACAAAAGAGAATACTCACACAAAGCAGAAATACCTGCTTTCTTTTCTAGTTTCTTATCTTCTCTCAGAACAAATCTTCGAATCACCGGATTTCTTAATACATTTTCAATCTGTTGCCATAATTGTTCTCGGTCATCCGGAATATTGATAACTCTTGATTTACCTTTCATGCCCAACACATCAATATTTAAATATTCCAGTTCATCAAAACACCGGCTTGCAGATTTTGTTGACACTCCTATTCGTTTCGCTGCATCAGATACCTTCACTTCATTCCATCGTTCATAAATAGCCATCAGAAGCATTTTTTGCGTCAAAAATGAAATCAAATGAACTGGTGCCAGCTCTCTTTCATTTTCCTTACTCAACAAATATCCAATAAATGGGAGAAATACCTGCTTCCCTTCTATTACAAAAGGAATTCCTTCTTCCATCATTTTTTCCTTTATATAAAATGTTGTTCGATCAAGAAATATTGCACAGTTTAATCCTGTCATTTTTTCTACGCCAGCTCTGTCTCTACGTAACATAACAAGTCCGACATCATCTTTTGGATGAATAGCCATCCATAACACACCATTCGTCTCTACTGTAAAAATATCATACCTTCCACGATATGCTAACGGAAGCTTTTTATATACCTCTTTATTCTCAGTCATTATTACATTTTGCCGTAATGCTTTTTCCAAAAATTCTTTCACATTAATCACCTTTTTATAAACTCGACTATTTTTACGTCACATTTATAATTTATCATACGTTATTTGATTTTTCAAGTAATATACGCCTACATAAAGCCTAAGAAAAAAGACGTAAGATTCATCTCACGCCTTTCCGGCTCCTTAACAATTTCACTATTCCTATAACCGATTCGATCAATACTACAGCCACAAATGGTATTCCCGCAAGCGTCATGGCGAACATCATATATTCTATCCCATTCAGCAGATGTTCCCATCCTCCTGTAGCCTGCGACACTATCCACATTTGATTGTTAACCAAAGTACCTATCAGAAATCCCAGTATCAGTCCACAGATCAGCCACGTCTCGCAGATTATGACGACATCTTTCAGCCGCACCATCTGATTGTCATATATTCATCTCCTGAATATAATATACAGAACCACACACATCATGGGGACCGCAAATACAACAATCAGATTGAAACTGTCGTTATATGTTTCTTCCATATAATCTGACATCGTCATAATGCCCCAACATATGAGCTGTGCTATCAGACAAAGTAATATTTTCTTCTTCATAATCCCCCTTAGGGAACATTTCTTATACATTATCGTATACACTCCTGTTCCAGTTTGATCTTTTGTGCCAGCATGTACCGTACCTCTTCCTGTTCTCCCTCGGAAAACCGGCTTTCCCTGCTCTATCCTATCTCTTATATACAGAATAAACCTGTGGGTGTCTTCGCCCAACACCCAGGATTTTAGCTCCGCAAGAATTTCACTTGACAGTCTTTCACCATGGAATGAAAATGTAAAACAAATCTGTCAAAACAACTCATAGTAAATATTCGATAAAAATGCAATGTTTAATATGCAATTCTAAAATAATCCAAATACGCCTTATACTTATCCTGTGCTGTCAGACAGATATCTGTCAGATAGCCTTTTTCATTGTTCCATTCTTTCAATCCACGATAATAGAACATCTTCAGATTATCCTCGATGATAAACGGAATGATATTATATTTCAGACATTCCTTGAACATAATTAATCTGCCCACACAACCGTTGCCGTCCTGGAATGGATGGATGCGTTCAAACTTCACATGGAAATCCAGAATATCCTCAAAAGTCTTTGCTTCTTTTCCGTTGTACTCTGTCAGCAGAGCTTTCATTTTATCGGCAACTTCTTCCGGAAGTGCTGTATCCATACCACCGGAATACTTACTTGCCTTCTGCTCCTGCAGAATATCTAGCAATGTAATTGGCTGCTCTTTCTTTTTATTGAAACGCTCCGGCTTTTGTTCATTTTCGGGAATGTTCCAAGTCTTGCCGGTAAGAAACACACCGTTTACTCGTCCCTGAGCACAGTAATTTCTGACACTACGTTCCGACACATCCCATTTTTTCGCTATTTCAGTAACTAAAAGGTATCGCATCTGCTCTCCTCCATTATAAATCAAATCTAAATTTATATTTTATCGATAATATCGTATACTACACTATCGGCAAAATATTAAATATTCACAAGTAATATTTTTCTTTATTTTGCCATTTTCGAGCTGGTTTCATTTCAAATCATTCATAAATTACTTCTCTGACTACTGCTTTCTTCTCCATCTCTTTCAGTAGATTCATGTGCCTTACCCAAGCCATAGCGTCAAATTATCAAACAATATCGGATTATGCTCCTGCAAAAACACTCTGCGCATCCTGCCGTACTTGTTCAAAATCTTATCTTCCACTGGTTTTAATTCAATTATTGAGATAAAACAGTCTTCCACAGGCATACAGATTTTCTGATTCATCAGTTTCTTAACTTTGAAATCATTTCTCACAGAAGTATGTAATCTGTCGATAATTGCTTTAAGCTGCACATAAATCAAAAAAGCGAAGTGCTTATCGTAACACTCCGCCAAAAGCCTAACCGGTTTGAGCATAAAATGCTTGGTTAGGTCTGCCTTATTATTTTATGCAATAAAACATGTTTTAAACACTCAAATGCGACTTCCAATCTATCGGAAAATTCATTGATGCAATATTGATTATGCTATTATTTTTTTCAATCAACTTATCAAATTCATATACAAACTCTTTCCACTCTTCATCTGACGATCTTAGATATTTCATTGCCAATAAGATTTGATATAATCCGTTATGTGCAGGCATAGGTGTAATTTTATCTACATCAAGGATTTCTGGTGTAGTATGTATTGTTCGATTGTATATTCTCGAATTGTGGGCACACATATTACGTAATATTGATACTCCCTGCGTCCATGAAGTGAACATTTTCTTAGATGGATTTACCAAGTTTCCCTTTTGCGATTTATACTGATAATTAGCCGCCAATACTGAGTATGAACTTCCCGTTCCTGTTTTTAAATTCTTAATTATCTTTGACAAAGTGCCAAAAGATAAAACCTCAACAATCGCCCATACAGGCACTTCTCCATCATGATTATTAAAATTATGTTTAATGAACACATCATTAGATCGAGCAATCTCAGATGCTATGGTAGACATATTCTGCCAATACAGTTTTTTATCCTTAAAAATCGACGAATCTTGCAAAACAAGTGGTTCTCTATGTATAAGTAACGATTCCACTAATCGCACTCTCAAAGATACCTCAATCTTAGAAATCATAGAAAAAATTAAGCAGGATAATTCCCGGTCAAAATAATACAGTTTCAGGACATCTTCAAACCTTGTCCCCGGAACATACTTTTTGGCAGCATTATCATATAAATGAAAACAATATCCTCGTAAGCGATAGAATCCAACTGAATTCAACGCATTTTCTACATCTGACCGAGAAGTAATTATCATACCAGCATCAATATATGATTGAACCTGTTGTTCTATTGTTAATATTTGTTTAGGATATTGATACATAAAACACTCCATAAATAAAAAATCCCACCGGGTTGCGCATGAAAAACCAGAGGCGTGGTGGGTTCTGTTACGATTATTATACATCTTTTTGCAGTGCTGTCAAGAAATTTGCCTTTTTAAAATCACATTTATCTTCTATTCCTGTTATTCAAATTTCCCCTCCATTTACATTTGGTATCACTCACACAAACTTCAATTTCAACGGAATTAACCTTTGTACAATTTTTATGTCTATTACTCCATTATTTAACTCTTTAATTTAAAACAAAATCACTCCATCGCCAATCCCAGCCGATAAGCCTCATCTAGCCCATCAGTGTTCCTGACATCACCTTTATCCTTAGCACCTCTGACCAGCACCATTCCTGCATCTTCAAGCTTGAAGAAATTAAGCACAAGCTGATACTGTATCTTAATTGAATCAAATAATTCTGGCAAAACTGCTGCCCCAACGAGTATCAATGCCAGCTTCTTAACTTTGAAATCATTTCTCATAGGAGTATGTAACCTGTCGATAATTGCTTTAAGCTGCGCACTCACTCCATAGAAATACACTGGCGAGGCAACGACAATCACATCAGCACATTTTAACTTATCATAAACTATCTGCATGTCGTCCTGCTGAAAACATTCATGCCCCGCCCTGTCAAAACACGAATTGCAGCCAATGCATGGGTTGACCTTATAGTCCGCCACCGAAACGACTTCTACATTATTATTCTTTTCCGCACCTTTGACAAATGCATCAACCAACAGGTCAGTATTGCCGCCCTTACGCGGACTGCCTGACAAAACAATAATATTGCTCATGAAAATCCTCCTTATGTAAATTCTTATACAGTAATTACATAATGTTCCTTCAATTCATTTAACATATTGTACTCAATACAGCCTTCATTCTGTAATCGTCCAACAACAATTCCCGGAGCAATTCTATTCTCTTTTGCAAATCTTTTTACACTTGCAACCGAAAAATTCTGTTCTTCTTTAAACATTTTAAATGCCTCTAATGGAATCAATTCATCTCTTGACCATACATCTGCATCCTGTTCATCCTGTTCTGTTGTTCCACCATTTTTCCCCACATGCCCAAGAATAATGTGTCCAAGTTCATGGAACAGACTAAACCAGAATTTATCTGCATCCTTGCCTCTTGCTGTTAATCCAACAACAATCTTATTCCCATCTATAAATGTAGCGCCTTGTAAAAATGAACCTTTCAAATGTGGTAAAAATACCAATGCAACTCCATTTTCCGCAAGCAATGATTTAAGCTCAAAGCAAAAATCTTTTGGTTTTTTTAAAGTCATCTTTCTTATATCTGGCATAACACTTATAAGCCCCTTAATATTAATTGGTTTCGTTTCTATGCCACGTGCCTGAATTTTAGCTTCCTGTGTCCATGCTAGCAAAGCCAAATCACTCTTATCTGTCACTGCAAGTCTTCTGCATGCAATTCTTGTAATCTGTGTATTCTCTAACAATGATAAACTAACCACTTCAAAATACTTTCTAAGATTAATAACTTTTTCCTTAGAATTCCTTGTTTGTGGTATCCAGCCTAACTTAGCCATCTCACTATATGGAAATTGTCTAGCCAAATTCTCATCTGCATCCATAGCCTTTTCCGCTGCAATCTTTATAAGTTTTTCTCTATATATTGCCTCCAAATTATTCCAAAACCTTGCTGGCACGCCAAGCACTATTTCCAATCTAACAGCCACCTCAGGTGTCAACTGAACCTCTCCATTAATGAGTTTGCTGACATGTTTCTCTGACATATCAATTCTTACAGCAAACTCTTTCTGACTCATCCCCCTGTCGTTAAGCTGTTCTTTTATTGTTGCTCCTGGTGGCGTTGCAATTATACTGCGACTTCTCACCATTTTGCTACCTCCTATTCATATTCCAACTAATGATAATCCACTATTTCCATAATATGTGCAATCTGAACCACATCACCATGTTTCTCAAACACCAATCTGTATGGATGAACTAAATCAACTGCATACTGCCCTTTCCTATTATTTGATAGTTGATGACATCTACCAATATGGCACTGAATCATCTCTTCTACTGTATCCGCAGCTCTAATCTGATCCAGACGCATATGTATTTTCTCAGACATCTCATTTCCATAGGTTCTATCGGCAGCTTTAGCATCCATACAAATATTCTTAATTTTCTTGTCTTTGTATGTAATATCCAATGAACCACCTCTTAATACAAATTTACCTTTGTGGTAAATTTATATTAACATCTGTCAACTCTCATGTCAACCAATAATTTACCTTGCAGGTAAATCACCAGTGAAACAAAAGCCCTGATTTATCAATCTATAAATATTCTATAATCT
>ENA-OZXE01000130-OZXE01000130.1-human-gut-metagenome-genome-assembly--contig:-NODE-130-length-13379-cov-4.694911_pt1 | contig 13379 bp, 19 predicted proteins | sample MGYA00243539_ERZ654091 | MGnify/ENA primary metagenome ERZ654091 (study PRJEB26926, sample SAMN06164995) | human gut metagenome | biome: ENVO:00009003; feature: ENVO:2100002; material: ENVO:00002003... | reverse complement strand
GAGATTAGCTGCAGTCTCGTGGGCTCGGAGATGTGTATAAGAGACAGGATGTGGACATTGTCAAGTCTCAGCTTGACTCGTCGCTCCTCAAGCTTGACGATGACGGCAAGATCACAGGTCTTACCGAACAGCTTGACAAGCTTAAGGCCGACAAAGCATTTCTCTTTGCGGATGGTGATGAGCCTACCGCAAGGATAGACACCGGTCTTGACCACGGTTCGGCAACAGAAACAACATCAGACGCACAGGCAAGAGCCGTAATGGGTCTGCCTGCGACTAAGTAATTTTACGGAGGTAAAATATTATGGCAAACGCAATTACAAAATTTAAAACCTACATCGCACTGCTTGACGAGGTTTACAAGCAGGCATCTTTGACCGCCGATCTCGACAGCGATCCTACTCTTGTTAAAGCGGGCGCAAACGCAAATGAGATCATAATCCCTAAGATCTCTATGGACGGTCTGGCGGACTACTCCAGAAACAGTGGCTATGTAAAGGGCGACGTTACTCTTACAAACGAGACTGTTACCTTTAATTACGACAGAGGTCGTAAATTCAGCGTTGACAATATGGACAATGAGGAGACTGCAGGACTTGCTTTCGGCAGACTGTCCTCAGAGTTTATCCGCGTCAAGGTTGCTCCCGAACAGGACGCATTCAGGTTCGCGACCTATGCAGGTACAACAGGCATATCTAAGGTTTCTGCAGGAGCAACACTTTCATCGGGTAATGATGTCCTTACCGCTCTGATCACTGCACAGAACAAAATGGACGAAGACGAAGTATCGCCGGAAAACCGTATTCTGTACATCACTCCTACTCTGTATAACCTTGCTATCAATGTGGACACCACAAAGTCAAAGGCTGTACTTGACGGCTTTGCTAAGATCGTAAAAGTGCCTCAGAGCAGATTTTACACTGCGATCGATCTTAAGGACGGCACGACAAAATCAGAGGGCGTCGATGAAACGGCAGGCGGTTTTGCTAAGGCGACAACCGCAAAGGATATAAACTTTATGATAATCCAGAAGTCGGCGGTTATCCAGTATCCTAAGCACACGGTAAACAAGGTCGTTACGCCGGAGGAAAATCAGACGGATGACAGCTGGCTGTTCTTCTTCCGTGCTTATGGTCTGGCTGATGTGTACGAAAACAAGGCGGCAGGTATTTATCTGCACCACAAGGCATAGGAGGTGTCTTTATGGCAAAGACAGTAGGATTGACTTTTAACGAGAAGCCAATAACAATAGAACCGCCTGCCGACTATCGCGAAAATGAAAATGTCATTGATTATAAGAGCATGACAGTCCCTGAACTAAAAGCTTATGCCGCCGAACTTGGCATTGACCTCGGGTCGGCAAGCAAGAAGGACGCAATCATTCAGGAAATCGTCGATGCAGTTGCGGTAGAGGATACGACAAGCGAAACGGAGGTGTAGGCTATGGCTTATGCTGATTACACGTTTTACACTGCTGATTTTCATGGCAATAAGATTTCCGAAACGGATTATCCTTATTTTGCGGAGCGTGCATCGGAATATCTCGACAGTCTGAGCTTTGCCGAGACCGACGAGATCAGCCTTGCCAAAGCCTGCTGTGCTTGTGCAGAGATCATGTACTCCGCACAGCCGGATAAACAGATAGCCTCCGAAAAGGTCGGAGATTATTCGATAAGTTATTCGACCACTCAGACTGCTGTCGCCGATGAGCTGATCAAGACCGCCTCCAGATACCTTAATCTCAGGTCTGTGGAGTGGATATAAATGAGATATAATACAAAATGCACCGTCTGGCACAAACAGCCCGACGGTGCATTTATTACACAGCATTATCCGTGCTGGTGGCAGGACACCGAAGCCGAAAACATTGCAAAGACGGGCAAGACCGATGTTGACCGGGCGTTGATACATCTGCCGTTGTTGGCTGTAGTCGATAAGTCCGACTATATTGCAAAGGGCGATATTGATTTTGACGTGACAGCCTCTGTGGCAGAGTTGCTTAAGGCTGTAAGCCCGCTCAAAATCAGTACTGTAGAGCGCAAGGATTACGGCAGTCCCATAATGCGGCACACTGAGGTGACGGCTAAATGAGTAATAACAGTATTAAAGTAACTCTCACGGTCGCCCCCGAAAATGAACTGTTTGCGAGGCGTGGTCTGCAAAAAGGCGGCCGAGTACAGAAGTATATCGACAGCGAAGTATTACGTTGCTGTGATAGTTATGTGCCAATGCTTACCGGTAAGCTTAAACAGTCCGGTATTACATCAACGGTAGTTGGATCAGGCATGGTGCATTACAACACACCATACGCCCGCAAAAATTATTACGATAACAAAGGTATGGGCAAGCAGGGGCTTAACCTTGGGGGCAAGCGAGGCAGACTATGGTTCGAGCGTATGAAACCCGATCATCTGTCCGGAATAATCAAAGGAGTGAAACGAATTGCCGGAGCAAAATAAAAGCCTTTTGGAGGCTATGAAAGAATATGTGTTACAGTATCCCAATCTTGGAGATATTGATCTGCACATAGACCAGACTGAGTCTGAACCTGTTAATTACAGTATACAGACATCAGGTCTTGTAAAACTCAGTGAGGACGTGTGCGGAAATCAGACATGGCAGTACAATGCTTTGCTCCAGAGCAGAGAGTACACAGCCGATGATCTGTCAAGGCTCAATGCATCAGCTTTTACGGAGGATTTTATCTTCTGGATTGAAAAACAGAACAGTAGCCGGAATTATCCAGAACTTGCAGGAAATTTTGAACCTATCAGTATATCCGCTGATAATGGCATACTGCTTGCTCTGGATGAGGACGGAGACAGAGGATTGTATCAGATACAGATACATTTTACATTTGAGGAGGAAATATAAATGGCAGCTACAGGAATAAAAAAGCTTAAAAGAAGTCATCTTATGCATTTGTTGGATTCCACTTTTGGCGGAGAAACTCCGTCATGGTTCCTGATCGGCAAAAACATTGAGGATATGTCTATGGATTTGGGACCGGATACCGCGACTGTTAAGAATATCCTTGATGAAACAGATGTAAATGACAACGGTTACGAACCTAGTTTGTCTGTTGAAACCTACTACGCAAATACAGAAGATGCGATTTACGAAAAGATCAAATCTATTGCGTTGGATCGTCTTGTTGGCGACGACTGCAAGAGCAAATATCTTGAGGTGCTTATCGATAAGACCGAAGGTCCTTACGATGCATGGATGGAAGATTGCATCGTTAAGCCGCAGTCATATGGCGGACCGCAGGGCGGTGTCAACATACCGTTTAATATCCAACCCTGCGGCAATCGTATTAAGGGTACTGTAACAATCGCAAATAAAGTGGTGACATTTACGCCGCTGGCTAAAGGATAATTTGAGGGGCGACTAAGCCCCTCTTTTCTAAGGAGTGTTTTTTATGTCAGAAACAATTAAGCTTAGTTTTGACGACGGATACAAAAATATCGAATTAAATGGGAATCCGGATAAAATAATCCGTATTAATCCAACAGATACTCAGTTTATTAACCGAATTTCAGGCTTTGATGAGAAATATGAGAATATACGCAGTAGATACGGAGATATCGATATGAACTCTATCAATGATCTGCAGAATCTTGATGAGAATAATCCGGACTTTGAAAAGCTGAAACTTGCCGCTGATAGTGTGGACAAACTTGATATGGCGGTGAAGGATCTTATAAATGAGATCTTTGGTTATGATATTTCATTAATAGTATTCGGAACTGATTCATGTCTTTCGCCTGCCGGAGGTCAACCAATATTTATGAATTTTATGCAGTGCATCTTCGCGTACATAAATGAATGTTCTGTGGAGGAAAGAAAGAAATCACAGGAGAAACTTAATTCCTATGCGGCACAGCGCAATACCATTGTTGGTGAAACAAAATGATAGGTGCATTGCCTAAAGCTTTGACAGTCAACGGTAAAATATATTCAATATATAGTAATTATCGCGTAGCTTTGCTGATTTTTTCTATGTGCAATGACGATACGCTTAATGACAAAGCCAAAACATATGGATGTATACAACTGTTGTACAAGCATCACGATCAGATACCTAAATCGGATCTTTACGAAGCGGCAGAACAAGCCAAATGGTTTCTTGACGGCGGAGATATGCCAAAATCTAAACGTCAACCTAAACCGTTGATAAACTGGGATCAGGATGAAGGGATTATTTTTCCAGCTCTCAATAAGGTAGCAGGAAAGGAAATTCGTGAAATTGATTATATGCATTGGTGGACGGTTTTAGGCCTTTTTAATGAGATTGGTGAGGGTTTATACAGTAATGTTATAAATATACGCTATAAGCTTGCACACAATAAAAAACTTAGTAAAGGAGAACAGGACTTTTACCGGAACAACAAAGAACTTATTGATATTAAGGTGAAGCTTACAGCAGAGGAACAGGATGAACTTGATTTTATAAATAATCTGTTATAAAAAAAGTCAGCCCGTTTGGACTGACTTTTTTATTACGCCCACCACTGATTACCGCAGTTAAGGCAAGTTATACGAACTTTTTTTGCTCCTTTGTTTCCGGAAACAAGACCTATTGGACCGGCAACAGCAGTTCCTATGACTGCTTTTCCGACTCCAAAGCCTTTTTTGTTTGCCGTAAGCGAAGTACTTCCACATTTAGGACAGCAAGCAATACCGTTTTTCTTGTTTTCCTTTATACGCTGACGTTTTGATAACGTTTTTTCTTCATGTTGTGTTTCGCCTGTTTGTGATGAAGTTGATGTGGTTACTTCCATCGGTATAAAAGTATTATTGCTAAGTGCGGAGAAGTAACCACATAACTCAGCAATTTTTTTATTATTGTTAAAGAAAAACATTACGTTATATGATTTTCCGTTTGCTGTTATAAACAAGCGACCGTTCTCGGAAGGAGTTCCGGCTGTATATCTAATATCTGATATGTCGGATACTTTTATAGTTTCGCTTTTGAGCCCACTTTTGTATGAGATCTCCGTTTCCGAAACTATTATAGTTGACACAAAAGCCGATTTTATTGTGGCATTCATAGGTATAGTTGAAATCGAGTTGACTTCTTCAATTTCGGTTTTATTGTGATGCAGAATTTCAGTTCCACATTTCATGCAGAAATCTGATTCATCGGATATTTCTGCGCCGCATTTAAAGCAAAACATAACATTTCCTCCCATTATGTATTTTTTTCATTATACAGCGTATGGAGGATTTTGTCAAGAAAGGAGGCTGATATAATTGGCAATTGACGGCAGACTTAATTTCGATACAAAAATAGATACAAAAGGATTTTCCAAAGGTATAAACAGTTTAGGTAACCAGCTTAATAATCTCCGAAATATAGTTTTAAAAATGGGTGCAGCACTTGGTACTGTGTTCAGTGGAAAAGAAGCTCTTGAAGCTGCTGCAGATATAAATGCTGCAAATTCTCAAATGCAACAGACTTTTGGAACTTTAAAATCTGCTGCAGATAATGCTATGAAAAGTGTAGCTGATAACAGTAGCATTCTTCAGACAAGACTTCAAAATGTAGGCACATCTATTTATGCTTTTGCTAAAACTACGGGTATGAATTCAGTTAGTGCTCTAAAAATGATGGAAGAAGCGTTGCAGGTAACAGCAGACAGTGCGGCATATTACGATCGAAGCCTTGAAGATACTGCAGAAAGCCTAAAATCGTTCTTGAAAGGCAACTTTGAAAACGATGCTGCTTTGGGTTTGAATTGTACAGAAACTACGCGAAACACAGCGGCTAATAAACTCTATGGAAAATCATTTATGGAATTATCCGAAGCTCAGAAGCAACTTACACTATTGCAAATGGTCAAGGATGCAAATGCTCTTTCTGGAGCGGAGGGACAAGCCGCGCGAGAAGCAGACGGCTGGGAAAATGTCATCGGTAATCTGAAAGAGTCTTGGAAACAGTTGCTTGCTGTAATAGGACAGCCTGTTCTTTCTGGTGCTGTAACAGTTGTAAAAAACATAACAGCGGAATTGCAAAGTTTGACAGCTGTTGCTAATTCAGCAGTTAAAGCACTTTCTGAGGTGTTTGGAATTAAACTGATGAATACAACAGATGGAGTTGCTGAAAGTTCTTCGCAGGCGGCGGAAAATTATTCCGATATGGCAACATCGGCTGAAGCTACTGTCGAGGCTCAAGAAAATGCACTTGCAAGCTTTGATCAGATAAATAAGCTGGCGGACAACAGTTCCTCATCTGATACAAATGCATCGCCAGTGGTCGGTACTCTAAGCGGCAATACGATCTCCACTACTGTAGATGTTGATACATCTGATGCCGATAAAAAGCTTAAAGATTTTTTTTATTGGGTAAAATCATCTTTTAATACTATTTTTACGCCATTTAAACAAGCTTGGGATAAAAATGGAGTCAAGGTAACAGATAGTATGAGATTTGCTTTCGAGGGTGTATGGAGTGTTATCAAAAGCATAGGCGGATCATTCACCGATGTTTGGAGTAACGGAACGGGCGAACAAATTTCTGAACATTTACTCGGTATATGGACAAACATTAATAATACAATCGGATATGTGTCACGCAATTTTTCCTCCGCTTGGTCTGATAGCAGTGGTACAAAAATTATTCAGGACATTCTTGATATTTTTAATGATATACTCGACATAATTGAAAACATAACGGCAGACACTGTTGAATGGGCGCAGAACATTGACTTCTCACCGCTCATTACATCATTTGAAAATGTAACATCCGCATTAAAGCCTTTAACTGCCGACATATTTGACGGTATCGAATGGTTCTGGGATAATATTTTGCTCCCTATGGCATCATGGACTATAAGTACTTTGATACCAACATTTCTTAATTTGCTGGCGGCAGCTATAAAAGTTCTTGATTCAGCAATTTCAGCGTTAAAACCTATGGGTAAATGGCTGTGGGATAAATTTTTGAAGCCTATTGCAACATGGACCGGAGGTATTATAGTAGGCGCGTTGAAAGGTATTACATCAGCCTTAAATGGGGTTAGTGACTGGATAAAGAATCATCAGACTGCTGTCGAAAATTTTGCTGTTGTAGTTGGGACTTTGGGATCGGCATTTGCAATATCCGGAATAATTCAAGGCGTAGTAAGTGCATTTGCCGCATTGGCGGCAGGAACAAGTGTATTGACACCGTTAATTACTGCACTTGGTGTAGCAGTTAATTTTTTGACGAGTCCAATCACACTTGTATGTCTAGGAATCGGTGCGCTTATCGCTATCGGCGTATTGCTGTACAAAAATTGGGAAACAGTAAAACAGTTTTTTATTGATTTGTGGGACAGCTTTAAAATGACCATACAGCAATTTGTAGACTGGGTAACAGAGGTCTGGACATCAATTAAAGACTTTTTCGCCGGAATATGGCAAGGCATAAAAGATGTATTTGCCGTCGTGGCAGAATGGTTTACGGGAATTTTCCAAGCAGCTTGGGACGGTATTTTGTCTGTCTGGAATGCCGTTATAGGTTGGTTCTCAAATCTGTGGACAGGAATCAAAGACATTTTTTCTGCAGTAGGAAGTTGGTTTGGAGATATATTTACAACTGCGTGGACAAATATAAAATCGGCGTTTTCGGCTACAGCACAATTTTTCAGGGATTTGTGGACTGCAATAAAATCACCGTTTATTAAGGTAGCTGATTGGTTTAAAGATATATTTTCAAAGGCTTGGCAAGCAGTTAAGGACGTATTTTCGACTGGTGGCAAAATTTTTGACGGTATCAAAGAGGGTATAACAGGAGTATTCACAACGGTTGTAAACGGCATAATTGGCGGAATAAATAAAGTTATTTCTACTCCACTGGATTTTCTTAATGGCATACTTAATGATATTCGTGATATTGAAATAGCAGGCTTTACACCATTTGATGAGTTTTGGGACTATGACCCTATACCAGTTCCTCAGATTCCAATGCTCGCCACCGGCGCGGTAATTCCGCCGAACTCCGAGTTTCTTGCGGTTCTCGGCGACCAGAAACGCGGCACAAACATCGAAGCTCCGCTGGATACGATCAAGCAGGCTTTGTTTGAGGCGCTTGCTGTTTACGGCGGAGCTGTAGGCAATCAGAAAATAAGCGTAACGATACCAATCGAAGTAAAGGGCAGAGTGCTGTCACAGATCGTTATTGACGATATAAATGATTTTATCAAGCGCAACGGCAAATCGCCGATAAAAGTATAGGAGGGATACTATGAAATCAAATGGATTGAAATTTGAAGAAGAAACGGTAGCCACTCCTGCTGAAATTACTTTTTGTAACAATAAAATCTGGTCGGGCAATGCAGGGCGCACCGCTAATTGTCTTATGGTCGGAGACATCAGGGCTATAAAGAAAACGGTCACTATTAAATGGTATCATCTCACAGGCGAGCAGACTGCACAGATAAATAAGTATATCTCAAATGTTGATAGCCCATTTTTTAACGCCACACTTTTGGACGAGACTTTTAATGAAATCAAAATAAGGGTCTATGCAGGAGATCCAAGCTATGAAATATTCGGCTGGGACGAAAAGCGGCAGTTTTGCAAAGGCGTTGCTGTTGACCTTATCATGCAGTAGGAGGCGGATATATGTATACAACAAGTACAACCGTCTCCTCACGCATCGAAAGCTACTGCCGCACATGGCGTATGTGGCTTGAAAACGACGAGAGCGTAATAATGGGGGACAACATAATGTCCGCTACCAGTGACGTGCAGTCAACGAGCCTCAGTGACGACATAGAGCTTGGTGCAGTGTGCTCACAGTCTTGGGCATTACAGATAAACGATGCTGAAACACGTTTCCTCGGCAAAGAGTATGACCTGTCCCTGTACCTTGCAGACCTCACAGGCGTGACCACCTACTCCACCCTAGAAGCCTACACCTACGCAGAACTTTCAAAGCTGACAGTGGAGCAGATAAGCAAGCTTGGAGAGGTGCTTGACGGAGAGAGAATACCTCTGGGGCGGTTCACCTGCGTGAAATCGAAAAAGTCGGGCGGAAATACTGAGGTCACTTTTGCGGATAGGCTTTACTTCTCCGACAAGACCTATGTGCCAAAGGTCAAGCTACCTGCGTGGTCAAAGGCTGTCGAGGACGACATATGCAAGCAGCTTGGACTGCAAAACGGCAACGACTACACCATCCCTGCAAAGCTCCGTGTAAAGGGCGGTGCAAGGCTTTACGGCAAGGGTCACATAAGGCTGAAAACTGCAAACTTCGACTTCAAAATAAGCTCTATACCCAAAGACACCACAATGCGGCAGATGCTCAGTTACATAGCTTCGGCACAAGGCGAGTTCGGTTTTGTTGACCGATACGGCAGATACGTCCGCAAATGGTACGGCTCGAGCGTGAAGATACTGGACAACAACACTATCGACCTGCCAACACTGGGAGAACGTCCGAATGTTTTGGCAGGCATTGTCTGCAAGGTCAGCGACAGCGAAACTCTGCGGCTGGGCAACACCACAGGCTCGGCAGGGCGTGTGGTGGAGTTTGAAAATCCGTATATGACAATGTCGCTGCTGCGGTCATTGTGGCATAGGATAGGCGGCTTTTCCTGGTATACAACGGAGCTTTTTCACCGCCTTGGCGACCCACGATTTGACGTCGGGGACGTTGTGACATACGTCAGCGAAAGCGGCGAAAGCTACGATATACCAATAACTAACATAGGATTCAATTTTGACGGCGGACTTTCAGCCGATATTTCTGCGGTGGGTCTGTCGGTGGAAGAACAGCTTTAGGAGGCGAGATTATGGACGAGAACGAGATAACAACTGTAGCTGATACGCAGGCGGAGAATACTGCCGATACAGCGGACACAGGTCAGACAACGCCCACCACCGAGGAGCTTATCCAGCAGCTCACGGCGAGGGTGGCAGCACTTGAAGAAATAGTCGGCGAGGACGAATACGAGCTGAGATACTCAGGAGAGCAGACGGACGAGCTTTTAGACGGCGGTACAGCGGTGTTTCGTGCAAAGACAGCGGCACAGATAGTAAGCCTTGTGAACAGGCTCTACCCACTGTATATGCGGTGGGGGTCTTTCACGGTGAATATGAAGGTCAACGCCGACAACGGTTCCCAGTGGTCATACAATACACGCACAGGAATGATACCCTCGGGGGTCACTAACCCTGCGGTGTTTATGGTGTGCGACTGGGGCAAAAAGCACTTCAAGTCGCAGAGTTTTCAATACAAAGTCGCAAGCAACGGCAGGGACATCGACTGGGAGGCATACCTTGAGCACACCTCTGACCAGGGCGGCACATACGCTTTCAAGGTATACTATCTCATAGTCGGCAAAAATGCGGAAGGGGGAAGTATAGTTGGCTAGTTTCACGGAAAATCTCGGACTTAAAAAGCCCGACAGGTCGGACAGGTTCAGCATCGAGGACTTCAACGGCAATATGGATATTATCGACACTATACCCGATATGGCGAGCGGACAGAGCCTTGTGGGAGTGTCAGTGGGAGAAGCGTACGGAAATATAGGTATAACAGGCATAGCGGAGGCGGTCGAAGATGAAAATATATGAGGGAACAGACGGACTTAGAGGATTAGTCAGGAAGCTTATTGAAGTTTATAATTTTAAGAAAGTTGTGTACGAGGGCGATAATGCGAGTATTGATACCCAAGATGTCACCTTTCAGCTTTGGGTAACAGACGAGCTGTTTTTAAGAGGTCAGTTTGCTGATACAAACAGAAGCTTTGGTTGGTGTGACCTAAGAACAGAAGCATTGACTTGTCCTTGTGTGAGCACTGCACCTAACATTGGAGACCCAAGAAGATGGATTATTTATAAGCAAAGTGATTTAGTAGCTATTGGAATAGACGGTAATACCGCTAGTAGACCTGGTATAAATATAATAATTGGCGAAATAACTAACTATGAAACAGGAGAAACTGAAATAGGTATGACAACAAGTTGTGCTACTAATAATATTGATAAATATGCTGTTTTTACAAACGGCATGTCTGTACTGTCTGCACCATATAGATATTTTTGTCAACAAAAATCAGTGACATCACTTGCCCCTGTAGTTTCTACCAGTCAAAACAAGGGCTTTACAAATGTATATCACATACTTTCTCATATACAGGGTATATCAGATAGCTATAATAACAGTGGCTATGCTGTACCTACGCAAACTATACTGCTCAATAATAAGAAATATCTGTTAAGCAGATTTGCATTTGAGATAAAGGAGTGAGCAAGATATGAAACAGAAATTTGCAAAGCTTATAGACGTCAAGTCTATCGTGACGATATTGTTGACAGCGGTGTTTTGCGTGCTGGCACTGCGCCGCACGATTTCAGCAGAGCAGTTCATCACGGTGTTTACTGTGGTGATATCGTTCTATTTCGGCACGCAGTATCAGAAAAACTATAAAAATAACAAGGAGGATAATTATCATGGCAGCGACAATTAAAGGCATTGATGTTTCTATGTATCAGACAAACGTAGATTTCGCAAAGGTCAAAGCGGCGGGCTACAGTTTTGTTATTATCAGATGCAATAACTGGGATCACACGAAGAACTGTGTAGTAAAAGACCCGCTTTTTGAAACGCATTACAAAAATGCAAAGGCAGCTGGGCTTGACGTCGGTGCATATTACTATACATGGCAGACAACGGTATCCGGTGCGAAACAGGACGCAGTTCTTTGTCTCGATTACATCAAGGGCAAAACTTTTGAATACCCGATTTACTTTGATCTGGAGTGGCAGAAAGCTTTTGCACGCGGTAAAACGGTATGCTCCGACATGGTAAAAACTTTTTGCACTGCGCTGGAGGAAGCAGGCTACTTCGCAGGTCTGTATATCAGCCGCAGTCCGCTCCAGACTTACATAACAAATGATGTCGCAAGACGCTATGCACTGTGGATTGCAGAATACAACAGCAAGTGCAACTACGGCGGCACATACGGTATGTGGCAGTACAGTTCAACGGGCAAGGTCAGCGGTGTTTCCGTGCCGGTAGACATGGATTACTGCTATGTGGATTACCCATCTGTGATAAAGGCTAAGGGGCTTAACGGGTTTAAGGCTACTAACACAAGCACGTCTAAGGTACTTGACAGTTCGGGCTTTAAGAAAGGTGATAAATCCGATGGAGTTCTTGCACTGAAACAGCTCCTTATGCTGGCAGGGTACAAACTTGACAACAACGGCACGTTCGGAGACGGTACCCTAAAGGCGGTCAATGCTCTGTTGAAAAAGTGGGGCTATACTCAGAACGGTATTGCGGGGACTAAATTTATTAAAAAGCTGTCTGCAACGATAAAGTAAAGGAGTAGCTTATGGATACAAAAGAAACATCATACAGCCAAATGGTGACAGTCACTAGGCTTAATTACAGGAGCGATTGCAACTTCACCGCCGGAACGATCGTTGGCGTTCTCGAAGATAATACTCCGGTAAAAGTCGCTGATGATTTTTATGAATTTCATCACGGTCACTACTGGAGAAAAATCAAGCTTGGTCGCAAGCATTATTATGTTGTTGCTGATTGGCTTAAAAAGATTTAAAAGTAACAGCTCCGGGCAATCCGCTCGGAGCTGTATACTATATTAAAAGGAGGTCATATTTATGAAAAGTCCAATACCATGGATTGGTGGAAAGAGCCAGCTTAAAAGTAAGATCATCAAGTCTTTCCCGCCTACTGAAAGCTACAACAGATTTATCGATGTATTCGGCGGAGGCGGGTCTATACTTTTTGCAAAAGGCAAACACGCTGATCTAGAGATCTATAATGACGCCAACAGTGATTTGGTCAACTTTTTCAGATGCTTAAAATATCATTCTGATGAGCTTAAAAAGGAGATAAAATACTATTTAAACAGCCGGGAAATGTTCCTTGACTGCCGTGAGCGCATATCTGTAACCGGATTTACAGACATTCAGCGGGCTGCTATGTTCTATGTGCTTGTCAAGACAGGCTTCGGAGCAAGTCTGAGAACGTTCGGCTGCAACAAAAAGCGGCTTAACACAGATAATTTCGCAGATATCGAGGCAAGACTGGATGGAGTAGTGATCGAAAACAAAGATTTTGAGGATCTTATCAAGGTATACGACCGTGAGAAAGCTTTATTCTACTGCGACCCTCCATACCACAAGACAGAGCGGCATTACACTGTTAAATTTACCGAGGATGACCATGAGCGGCTCTGCAGAGTTCTTCACCAGATCAAGGGCAGATTTGTACTGTCGTACAACGATGACAAGTATGTGAGAGACCTGTATAAAGACTACAATATTCAGGCGGTCACCCGCAATAACAGTCTTTCATCAGGTGATTTCAAAGAGGTAACTGTCTCTTATACACATCTCCGAGCCCACGAGACTGC
>ENA-OZXE01000105-OZXE01000105.1-human-gut-metagenome-genome-assembly--contig:-NODE-105-length-14729-cov-5.035778_pt1 | contig 14729 bp, 8 predicted proteins | sample MGYA00243539_ERZ654091 | MGnify/ENA primary metagenome ERZ654091 (study PRJEB26926, sample SAMN06164995) | human gut metagenome | biome: ENVO:00009003; feature: ENVO:2100002; material: ENVO:00002003... | reverse complement strand
GGGATACGGGGCGGACAACCCGGCGAGCAAGAGCCAAGGAATCAAGCAGCTTGTCGCCGGAGGTGGTGTTGCCCTGATCGGCATGACCCTTGTTCCGCTGCTGTCCGGGCTGCTGGGATAACCCCATGTGTGTTAGAAAACCCTCCGCGCCCTCTCTGATCTGGGAGGGCGCGGGAAAGGAGGTGTCCCCACATGATCGGTGATTTAATCGGGGAATGGATCAAAGGAATCCTGATCGACGGTATCATGGGCAACCTGTCCGGCCTGTTTAACACAGTCAATACCAAAGTCGGGGAAATCGCGTCGGATGTGGGCAGTACCCCGCAGGACTGGAACGGCGGCATTTTCTCCATGCTGCAAAACCTGTCCGAAACGGTGATCGTCCCCATTGCGGCGGCCATTCTCGCCCTTGTGATGTGCTATGAGCTGATCGACATGATTGTGGAAAAGAACAATATGCACGACTTCGACAGCTCCATGTTCTTCCGCTGGATTTTCAAAAGCGCCTTTGCCATCCTCATTGTGACAAACACATGGAATATCGTCATGGGCGTATTTGACGCCACCCAGCAGGTCGTCAACCAGAGCGCCGGGGTGATTATCGGAGATACCAGCATTGATTTTGACACGCTGCTCCCTGATCTGGAAAGCCGCCTTGAAGCAATGGAGATTGGGCCGCTTCTCGGCCTGTGGTTCCAGACCCTTGTTGTGGGGCTGACGATGAACATTCTTTCCATCTGCATTTTCCTTGTGACCTATGGAAGAATGATTGAAATTTACGCCGTGACCGCATTGGGGCCGATCCCCCTTGCCACGCTGGGCAATGCAGAGTGGCGCGGCATGGGCCAGAACTACTTGAAATCCCTGCTTGCGCTGGGCTTCCAAGCCTTTTTAATCATGGTGGTTGTCGGGATTTATGCGGTGCTGATCCAGCAGATCGGAACCGCCGACGACATATCCGGCGCGATCTGGGGCTGTATGGGCTATACCGTTTTGCTTTGCTTCTGTCTGTTCAAGACCGGCAGCATATCGAAAGCCGTATTTACCGCACATTGACAGACAGGAGGAATACCAGCTATCGAGGAAACACAAAAGAAAACCTACAACATCCTTTACGCCGACCCGCCGTGGCGATATGAGTGCAAACGGACAGGGGCGGCGGAACATCACTATCCTACCATGAGCATTGACGAGCTGTGCGCCCTGCCGGTGGAAACGCTGGCGGAAAAAGACTGCCTCTTGTTTTTGTGGGCGACTTTCCCCCAGCTCCCGGAGGCGCTGCGCCTGATTAAGGCATGGGGCTTTTCCTTTAAGACCGTGGCCTTTGTCTGGCTGAAATTGAACCGAAAAAGCCCCACATGGTTTTACGGGCTGGGCTATTGGACGAGAGGAAACGCGGAAATCTGCCTGCTTGCCAAGCGGGGCCATCCAAAGCGTTACTCCAAAAGCGTCCATCAGTTTATCATTTCCCCGGTGGAGGAACACAGCAAGAAACCAGACATTACCCGCGAGAAAATCATAGCCCTTGCGGGCGACCTGCCCCGCGCAGAACTGTTTGCCAGACAGAAAACCTCCGGCTGGGATGTGTGGGGCAATGAAGTGGACAGCGATTTTTCCCTGTCCGTACCAGAAACGAGGTGATTTTTTATGGCTTATGTAACTGTCCCCAAGGATTTAACCAAGGTCAAATCCAAGGTAGTATTCGGGCTGACGAAACGCCAGCTCATTTGTTTTGGCGGTGCGCTGCTTGTAGGCGTCCCGCTTTTCTTTTTGATCCGGGGCCGCGTCCCGACCAGCGCGGCGGCACTCATTATGGTGTTCGCCATGCTGCCGGGATTTCTGCTGGCCCTTTACGAAAAACACGGCCAGCCCCTTGAAGTGGTGGTGCGCCAGATCGTAGAGTGCTGCTTCATCCAGCCCAAGGAACGGCCCTACCAGACCAACAACGCTTATACCGCCCTTGTGCGGCAATCCCAAATGGAAAAGGAGGTCAACGCCATTGTCCAAAAAGCAAAAGAACGAAACGAGCGCAAAAGCGCCGGTCAAGCTCACCCGCGCCGAAAAGAAAGAGATTCAGGCCGTCATCCGAAAGTATAAGGGCGACGGCAAGCCCCATTCGGCGCAGGCCAGTATTCCCTATGAGGCCATGTATCAGGACGGCGTATGCCGGGTGACGCCCCGCACCTTTTCCAAGTGCATTGAGTTTACGGACATCAGCTACCAACTGGCGCAGGCGGACACCAAGACCGCCATCTTTGAAAACCTGTGCGACCTCTACAACTATCTGGACGCCTCCATTCATGTGCAGTTTTCCTTTATCAACCGCAAGATCGACCCCAAGCAGTACGCCAAGAGCTTTGAAATCCGGGCGCAGGGGGACGACTTTGACGACATCCGCAGCGAGTATTCCGGCATTTTGCAAGACCAGCTTGTGAACGGGAACAACGGCCTGATGAAGCGGAAATTTATGACCTATACCATTGAGGCGGACAGCCTGAAAATGGCCCGCGCCAGACTGCGCCGGATCGAAACCGACCTTTTGGGCTATTTCAAGAGTATGGGGGCCTCCGCGTGGGGACTGGACGCCAAGCAGCGGCTGGAAGTCATGCACAGCATTTTCCACCCGGACGGGGAACCGTTCTCCTTTGACTGGAAGTGGCTTGCCCCGTCGGGGCTTTCCACCAAGGACTTTATCGCCCCGTCCTCGTTCCGCTTCGGCAATGCCCGGATGTTCGGGCTGGGCGGCAAATACGGGGCGGTGAGCTTCCTGCAAATCCTCTCCCCGGAGCTGTCGGATGAAATGCTGGCTGATTTCCTCAACACGGAAAACGGCATTGTGGTGAACCTCCATGTGCAGGCCATCGACCAGAGCGACGCCATTAAGACGGTCAAGCGCAAGATCACCGACCTTGACGCCATGAAGATTCAGGAGCAGAAACGGGCTGTCCGCAGCGGTTACGACATGGACATTCTTCCCAGCGACCTTGCCACCTACGGACAGGACGCCAAGGAGCTGTTAAAGACCTTGCAGAGCCGGAATGAACGGATGTTCCAGCTTACCTTTTTGGTGCTGAACACCGCAGACACCCGGCAAAAGCTGGAAAACGATGTGTTCTGGGCTGCCGGGATCGCCCAGAAATACAACTGTTCCCTTGTGCGGCTGGACTACCAGCAGGAACAGGGGCTTATGAGCAGCCTGCCGCTGGGGGCCAGCCACATCCAGATTGAACGCTCCCTGACGACTTCCAGCGTGGCCGTGTTCGTCCCCTTTGTGACGCAGGAGCTTTTTCAGGGCGGCGACGCCATGTATTACGGGATCAACGCCAAGACCGGCAACATGATTATGCTCGACCGCAAACGGGCGAGGTGTCCCAACGGGCTAAAGCTGGGGACGCCGGGAAGCGGCAAAAGTATGAGCTGTAAATCGGAGATTGTGAGCGTGTTCCTCTGCACCCCGGACGATGTGTATATTTGTGATCCAGAGGCCGAGTATTACCCCCTTGTGAAGCGGCTGCATGGGCAGGTGGTGAAGCTGTCGCCTACCAGCAAAAACTATGTGAACCCGCTGGACATCAACTTAAATTACTCCGAGGATGAAAACCCGCTGGCCTTAAAATCCGACTTTGTACTGTCGTTCTGTGAGCTTGTCATGGGTGGCAAGAACGGGCTGGAAGCCATTGAAAAGACGGTGATCGACCGGGCGGTACAGGTGATCTACCGGCCTTATCTGGCAGACCCCAAGCCGGAAAATATGCCCATCCTTGCAGACCTGCACAAAGCCCTGTTAGACCAGCATATCCCGGAGGCCGACCGGGTGGCACAGGCCCTTGACCTGTATGTGTCCGGCAGCCTAAATGTGTTCAACCACAGAACCAACATCGACATCAAAAACCGCATTGTGGCCTTTGACATCAAGGAGCTGGGCAAGCAGCTAAAGAAAATCGGTATGCTCATTGTCCAAGACCAGATTTGGGGGCGCGTCACCCAAAACCGCAGCAAGGGCAAGGCGACATGGTATTTCTGTGATGAGTTCCACCTGCTTTTGCGTGAGGAACAGACGGCGGCCTTTTCCTGTGAGATTTGGAAGCGTTTCCGTAAGTGGGGCGGGATTCCCACAGGTGCGACGCAGAATGTAAAAGACCTGCTTTCCTCCCCGGAAATTGAGAACATTTTGGAAAACAGCGACTTTATCTGCCTGCTCAATCAGGCCAGCGGCGACCGCAAAATCCTTGCGGAACGGCTGAACATTTCGCCCCAGCAATTACGGTATGTGGACAATTCCGAACCCGGCGAGGGGCTTCTCATTTACGAAAATGTGATCCTGCCCTTTAAGAACCCCATCCCGAAAAACACCCAGCTCTACCAGATCATGACGACCCGGTTAGGCGAGGGGGCGACGGTATGAGGCACAAGGAGGTGAAGTCATGGAACCCTTAAAACCCCGCGACAAGGTAACGCAGCACATGACCCGCGACGGCCTGACGCTGGATAACCAGACCACCGGCGAAAGCGTCAATGTGTCCAGCCGGGAGGCCGAGCAGGAATACACTACCCAGCCAGAGGGCGCAGCGGAAAAAATACTGGAACGGGCGGATGAACTGCACGACTGCCACAAGGCAAAGAAAGCGGCCAAGGACGCCGGGGAAACCGTGGCGCAGGCCACCGACCCCGTTTCCCGGTTGCAGTTTACCGCCGAAGAACGGGCCTCCCCGGAGCTGGCCCCGTATATCAAAAAGGCGGAAAAACGGGCGGATCAGCTGGAAGCGGCCAAAGAAGCCCTGCCCAAAAAGCGCGTCGTCACCAAGGAAACCGTCTATGACGAGGCCAAGGGCAAGGCCAAAAGCAGGCTGTATTTTGACAAGGTGGAGAAATCCCCTCCCCAGCTCAAACCAAACCCGGCCAGCCGCCCCATACAGGAAGCCGGGCTTTACCTCCACGGAAAAATCCATGAGGTAGAACACGAAAATGTGGGCGTGGAGGGCGGCCACAAGGGGGAGGAACTGGCGGAACGGCAGGCGGGCCGCATGATCCGCAGCGGCGTCCACCGCCACAAGCTCAAACCCTACCGGGCCGCAGCCAAGGCCGAGCGAAAGTCCATCGCCGCCAACGCCGAGTTTGCGTATCAAAAATCCCTGCGGGACAACCCGGAGCTGGCGCAGGCGACCAAGAACCCCGTTTCCCGCTTCTGGCAGAAACAGCACATCAAGCGGGAATATGCCAAGGCAGCAAGGGCGGCGGGCCAGACCGCACAGGGGGCGGCAGGCACCGCCAAGACCACGGCTGCCGCAGCCAAGAAAGCCGCAGAGAAAAGCAGACAGGCCGCGTCCTTTGCCGCCCGGCACTGGAAAGGGGCGCTGATCGTCGGCGGCGTGGGCCTCATGCTCCTGCTGGTGATGGGCGGCCTGCAATCCTGCACCGCCATGTTTGGCAGCACTGGAACGGGCCTTGCCGCCACCTCCTATCTCTCCGAGGACAGCGATATGCTGGGAGCCGAAGCCGCCTATGCCGCACTGGAAGCAGACTTGCAGCACGAACTTGACAACTACGAAAGCCTGCACCCCGGCTATGACGAATACCGTTTCGATCTGGACGAGATCAAGCATGACCCCTATGTGCTGACCTCCATCCTCTCCGCGCTGCATAACGGCGTGTTCACTTTGGGGGAGGTACAGGGCGACCTTGCCATGCTCTTTGAAAAGCAGTACATCCTGACCCAGACCATCGAAACGGAAACCCGCTACCGCACCGAAACGCGGACGGACAGCGAGGGAAACACCTACACCGTGGAAGTCCCCTACACCTATTACATCTGCAATGTGAAGCTGGAAAACTTTGATTTATCCCACCTGCCCATCTACATTCTCACCGAGGAACAGATGGGCTTTTATGCTGCCTATATGCAGACTTTGGGCAACCGGCCAGACCTGTTCCCAAACGGCAGCTATCCCCACGCCTCCACCCCGAAAGAGCCGACCTACTATGAAATCCCCCCGGAGGCGCTAAAGGACGAAGCCTTTGCCGCTATGATTGCCGAGGCGGAAAAGTATGTTGGCTATCCCTATGTATGGGGCGGCAGCTCCCCAAGCACCAGCTTTGATTGTTCCGGCTTCATTAGCTGGGTTATCAATCATTCCGGCTGGAATGTGGGACGCCAGACGGCGCAGGGGCTTTACAACATCTGTACCCCTGTTTCCCCGGAGCAGGCCAAGCCCGGCGACCTTGTATTTTTCGTCGGCACTTACGATACTGCCGGGATGTCCCATGTGGGGCTGTATGTGGGAAATTCGGTCATGCTGCACTGCGGCGACCCCATTTCCTACACGAACCTCAATTCAAGCTACTGGCAGCAGCATTTTTATTGTTACGGGCGTTTGCCTTAAACGCCAGAAAGGAGTAAATCACTATGGCAATGAACAAATTGGAACGCATTGAAAAGGATATTGAGAAAACCAAGGGCAAGATCGCGGAGCTGCAAAAGCAGCTTCGGGAGCTGGAAGCGGCCAAGACCGAACAGGAAAACTTGCAGATCGTCCAGCTTGTGCGCGGCCTCAACATGACCCCGCAGGAGTTCGCCGCCTTTGTGCGCGGCGGCGCGTTGCAGGCGTCCCCGGCCCCGATCCCGGACTTTGAACAGGAGGACAGCGCCCATGAAGAAATCTAAACTGTTCCGCACCTTGACGCTGGCCGTGGCCGCTGCGCTCTGCATGGCGACCACGACCGTTACCGCCTACGCCGGGGGCGCTGACCCTGATCCTGTGCCGCTGCCGGAAACCACCGAGGCCCCCGCAGAGGTGCCGGAGGAAACCGAAGAACCCACCACCGGCGGCATGGAGCCGGAGGGCGTACCTGTCACCCCGCAGGGCAACGCCGCGCTGGTGGATGATTTTTTCGGGGATAAACAGCTTATCACCGTCACTACCAAGGCCGGGAATTATTTTTACATCCTGATCGACCGGGCCAACGAGGACAAGGAAACGGCGGTGCATTTCCTCAACCAAGTGGACGACGCCGACCTGCAAGCCTTGTTGGAGGACGGGAAAAAAGAGCCGGAGGTCTGCACCTGTACGGCCAAATGTCAAGCCGGGGCCGTCAATACGGCCTGCCCGGTCTGTAAAAACAACCTGACCGCCTGCAACGGGCCGGAGCCGAAGCCCCAGCCGGAGGAAGAAAAGCCGCAGGAGAAAAAGCCAAGCGGCATGGGCGGCCTTGTGGTGTTCTTTGTGGTGGCGCTGCTGGGCGGCGGCGCAGCCCTCTACTTCCTGAAATTCAAAAAGGAAAAAGCCGACACCACAGGCAATGACGATCTGGCCGAGTATGACTTTGGCGAGGACGAGGACGACGAGGACGAAGCCCCGGAGCCGGACGAGGATATGACAAGTGAAGATGGAAATAAGGAGGACGAAGTATGAGCTATCAGTTAGTAATTGCAGAGAAACCAAGCGTAGCCCGCAGCATTGCGGGTGTGATCGGCGCGGACAAGAAACAGGACGGTTATATGGAGGGGAACGGCTATCTGGTGAGCTGGTGTATCGGCCACCTTGTTTCCCTTGCCGACGCCGGGACTTATGACGAGCGTTTCAAAAAATGGCGCTATGACGACCTGCCGATTCTGCCGCAGGAATGGCAGTACATCATTCCCGACGATAAGAAAAAGCAGTTTGACACCCTGCGTTCTTTGATGGAGCGCCCCGATGTCACCGGCCTTGTGTGCGCCACCGACGCCGGGCGCGAGGGGGAATTGATTTTCCGCTTTGTCTACCAGATGGCGGGCTGCAAGAAACCGTTTCAGCGCCTTTGGATTTCCAGCATGGAGGACGCGGCCATTCAAGACGGCTTTGCCCACCTGAAACCGGGAACTGACTATGACAACCTGTATCAGTCGGCCCTTTGCCGGGCGCAGGCGGATTGGCTGGTGGGGATCAACGCGACAAGACTTTTCTCCATCCTCTACCACAAGACCCTGACCGTGGGCCGTGTCCAGACGCCGACCCTGAAAATGCTGGTTGACCGGGAGGCCAAGATCAGCAGCTTTCAGAAAGAGAAATACCACATTGTCCAGATCGCGGCGGGCGGCATGGAGGCGGCCAGTGAACGCATGGGAAACGCAGACGACGCCAAGGCCCTGAAAGCCGCCTGTGAAACGGCGCAGGCCATTTGTGTGTCGGTAACGCGGGAGAAAAAGACGGAGCAGCCGCCCCGCCTCTATGACCTCACCACCTTGCAGCGGGAGGCAAACCGGCTGTTTGGATTTACCGCCAAGCAGACCCTTGACTATGCCCAGCAGCTTTATGAAAAGAAGCTGCTGACCTATCCCCGCACCGACAGCCAGTATTTGACCGACGATATGCTGCCAACGGCGGAAAGCCTTGTGTCCGGCCTGTGGCCGCTGCTTCCCTTTGCGGCGGGGCTTGACCTGTCCCCGCAGTTTGGCCGGGTGCTGAACAGCAAAAAGGTGAGCGACCACCACGCCATTGTCCCGACAATGGAATTTGTGCAAAAAGGCTTTGACGGGCTGGCCGAGGGGGAAAAGAAACTGCTGTCCCTTGTGTGCTGCAAGCTGCTGTGCGCCGTAGCCGCGCCCCATGTGTACGAAGCTGTCACCGCTACATTCACCTGTGCCGGGAACACCTTTACCGCCAAGGGAAAGACCATCCTGACCCCCGGCTGGAAAGAGCTTGACCGCCGCTTTAAGGCGTCGTTCAAAACAGACGCCGACGACACCGCCCCGGAGCCTGCGCGGGAACTGCCGGAGATCACCGAGGGACAGACCTTTGACAAGGTAACTGCCGCTGTCACCGAGCATTTCACAGCACCGCCAAAATCCTACACGGAAGATACCCTGCTTTCCGCTATGGAGCGCGCCGGTGCGGACGATCTGCCGGAGGACGCCGAACGGCAGGGATTGGGAACTCCGGCCACCCGCGCCTCCATCTTTGAAAAGCTGGTGCAGATGGGCTTTGTGGAGCGCAGGGGAAAACAGCTACTTCCCACCAAGGACGGCCATAACCTTGCCTGTGTGCTGCCGGAGGTGCTGACCTCTCCCCAGCTTACGGCACAGTGGGAAACGGAGCTGACGGCCATTGCCAAGGGGCAGGCCGACCCGGAGGGCTTCATGGCTGGCATTGCAGAAATGACAAGGGGCCTGATTGCAAACTACTCCCAGATCAGCGAGGACGCGCAGAAGTTATTTCAAACCGAGCGTGTGGTTATCGGCAAATGTCCGCGCTGCGGGGAAAGCGTCTACGAGGGCAAAAAGAACTACTACTGCGGAAACCGAAGCTGCCAGTTTGTCATGTGGAAGAATGACCGATTTTTTGAGGAACGGGGCAAGGCGTTCACCCCGAAGATCGCCGCCGCACTCCTTAAAGACGGAAAAGCAAAGGTAAAGGGCCTGCGCTCCATGAAAACCGGCAAGACCTATGACGGGACGGTGCTTTTGGCTGATACCGGCGGCAAGTATGTGAACTACCGCGTGGAACAGAGGGGCAAAAACGAAAGACAGCAAGCATAGGGAGTGTAGCCACACTCCCGGCAAAATCCCTGACCCGGCGCACCTGCCGGGCCGGGGATTTTCTCTTTGGGGAAGCCCCCAACCCCCTTTTTCTCTCCATGTTTACAATTATTATGTTTCAAAAATCTGCTTGCGCTGGTATAATCAAAGAAACAGTTGATTATGCGTTAAAAAGCGACGCCGCAATGGTTTGTTGCGGCGATTTCCGCTTGTATGTTTTGGGACAGATTATTTATTCTGTCATAGGAAAGGATCGGGCAAAAAATGAAAACAATTCTTTTACACGGATTAGGACAAACAGCACAGGACTGGAAAAAAGTAGTTTGCCAGCTTTCATCTTCTAATGTTGAGTGTCCAGAACTTTTTTCTTCAATGGAGAATGAAATATCATATCCCCAGATTTTGGGGGATTTAGAACGGCGATATTCTAACGCAAAAGAACCGCTTCGTATCTGTGGTCTTTCGTTGGGAGCGCTTCTTGCGATTGATTTTGCTATTCGGCATGGAGATAAAGTAGCTTCTCTGGTTTTGATTGGCACACAATATAAAGTTCCAAGTTTGTTGATAGATTTTCAAAATCTTATCTTCCGTTGTATGCCAAACAAGGCATTTGAAAGTATGGGACTATCATAAAGCAACACCATAAAATTGGCTCGCTCTATGCGGGCATTGGATTTTACTGCACAATTAAGTGGGATTCATTGCCCCGTCAATATTTTGTGCGGTGAAAAAGATAGCGCTAATCTAAAAGCATCGAAAAAGTTAAATGAGATACTTCCAAAAGCGACTTTGCAAATCGTCCCCGGCGCAGGCGATGAAATTAACAAAGATGCGCCAGAAGCTATTGCTGCCATACTTAATATGTAATTAGCTTTTAGACAACTGAACAATTTGCTGCCCATCGGCAGCACCACCCAGCAGGAAATCTTTCAAAGGTTTCCTGCTTTTCTTATGCTATTTTTCAGAAAGGATGTGAACCCCAAATGTCTTACAGCTCCTACGACCATGACGATTTAGAACCGGCGAGCACTATGCGGATCGAGCGCCGGATTTACTTTGAAAGCGGCAAGGCCGATCTCTCCGAAGCGGTAAAGCTGCCCCTTGCGGAGCTTCTTTCCCTGCGGGCGGAAAGCGCCGCCGCAGAACAGGAAGTGTTTGACCGCCTGAAAGAACAGGCCGCCGCATGGGAGGAACAGGCCGGAAGAACCCTGTTTCTGGACAAAGCCCTTGAATATGCCCGGACGCTTCCCGTCACCCACACCGCAAACCAGTGGGAGGCCCCGGACGAATACCGCCATATCCGCAGCAACATGGTTTACCAGATGAGTTACTCCATTTCCGAGAACACCCGGTATGACAGCGCCGCCCAAAAATCCGTCCCCTACTCATGGACGCTCCGCTGGGGCCTTTATACCAACGCACCCCACGGCAACCCGATGGAAAAGATCGCCGGACAGGAACGAAAAGTCTTTGCCAGCCGGGAAGAACTGGATAAGTACCTGAATGGGCGGATCAAAGCCCACGACCATTACTTTACCGAAATTTCCCCGGCTATCCCCAAGGAATACGCCGACTGCTTTAAGGTCAACGGCTGCCTGCTCCCCGGCTACACCGTTGAGGGGGAGGAACCGGCAAAAGCTGCAGAGCTTCCCGCACAGGAAGAAACCGCGCAGCCGCAGCAGACCGCAGCCACCCCGGAAAGGAGGGAACCCGTGAACGAAGTATTTTCCATTTTTCTTGATAACCGCGCCGAAGCGCAGACCAGCGGGCCGCATGGCTACTGGCTTTCCCTGCCGACTTCCGCCGAACAGGTACAGGAAGTCCTAAAGGAAATCCATATCACCGCCGACAACCAGCAGGACTTGTTTATTGGCGGCTTTTCCGCCCCGGAGGGAAAACCGCTGGAACTGCCGGAGGATATAATCAAAACCGCCAGCGTGGACGAACTGAACTTCCTTGCTGCCCAGCTTCAAAGGCTGGACGCCGTGGAGCTTGCGGAGCTGAACGCCGCCATGCAGTCCCCGGCAAAAATGCAGACCATCGGGCAGCTTTTGGACTACGCCGAAAACACCGATTGTTTTGTCTTAATCAACGCCAAGGACAACCGCAGTCTGGGGGAATATTATCTGAATGATTCCGGGTTGTTTGTCGTTCCCGACCCGTGGAAACCGGCCATTGACACCGACCGGCTGGGGCGCTTTATCGCCAGCAAGGAACAGGGAACCTTTACCGATTACGGCTATATCCTGCGAACCAGCGACGAATGGCAGCGCGTCCATGAGGGCCAGCCGGTGCCGGAACCATACCGGGTGATGGCCTATCCTGCGCCGGAAATTCTGCGGGAGGAAAGCAAGGTGCAGCCGGAGGCGGCAGCCCCCGCAAAGGCCCCGCAGCCTGTCACTCCCATTCTCTTAAACGGCCAGAACAGCGCCGAGCGCATGAAAGAGATCACCGACCGGCTGGAAACCGGCATACAGGAGCTTTTCGAGAGTGAGCGCTACAAAGCCTATCTCACCACCATGTCCAAGTTCCACAGTTACAGCTTCAACAACACGCTCCTGATCGCCATGCAGGGCGGACAGCTTGTGGCGGGCTACAACAAGTGGCGGGACGATTTTCACCGCAATGTAAAGAAAGGCGAAAAGGCCATCAAGATACTGGCCCCGGCCCCGTTCAAGGCGAAAAAGGAAGTGCAAAAGCTGGACGCACAGGGCAGGCCGGTGATGGGCAAGGACGGAAAGCCTGTTACCGAAGTACAGGAAATACAGGTTCCGGCCTTTAAGATCGTTTCCGTCTTTGATGTGAGCCAGACCGAGGGGGAACCGCTGCCCTCTATCGGCGTGGAAGAACTGACCGGCAGCGTGGAACGCTACGGGGAATTTTTCAAGGCGCTGGAACAGACCTCCCCGGTTCCCATTGGTTTTGAGGATATTCCGGGCGGTTCCCACGGCTACTACCACCTGACGGAAAAGCGGATCGCCATTCAGGAGGGCATGAGCGAATTACAGACCCTAAAGACAGCCATCCACGAGATCGCCCATTCCAAGCTCCACGCCATTGACCCGGAAGCCCCGGCCATAGAGCAGGCCGACCGCCCAGACAGCCGCACCCGCGAGGTGCAGGCTGAAAGCGTGGCCTATGCCGTCTGCCAGCACTACGGACTGGACACCTCCGATTATTCCTTTGGCTATGTGGCCGGTTGGAGTTCCGGCAAGGACTTGAAAGAGCTGAAAGCCTCCCTTGAAACCATCCGGGCCACCGCCCATGAACTGATTACCACCATTGACGGCCACCTTGCCCAGCTTCAGCAACAGCGGCAGGCCCAGCAGGAGCAGCCGCAGGCCGCGCCGTTAGAACAGGCCGCCGAGCAGCCAGACCCGGACAGTGTATTTGCCAAGCTGCCCCCGGAGCAACAGCAGGAAATGACCGACAGCGTAAAAGCCATGCTGCAAACCCTCATTGACGCGGATTTGAAATCCACCGGCGAAGTGTCGCAGGGAACCACGGAGGCGGCGCAGGCGCAGGGCTTTACCATTGCCGGGGATGGAACGCTGGAACAGGCCAAAGCCCCGCAGGAGGCCGCCTACCGTCTGGAAAGCGGCGATTACCTGTATATCCAGACATCGGAAACCGGCTATGATTACACGCTGTACGGCCCCGACTATAAGGAACTGGACGGAGGCCAGCTTGACAATCCCGACCTGACCCTTGCGGAAGCCGGAAAAGAAATCCTTGCCATCCATGAGCGACCGGCTGGGACAATGGAACCCCTGACCGGCGACAGGCTGGATGATTTTCTGGAAGCCGCTGAACAGGCCAACGCCATTCCCCAGCCGCAGGCATGGAATGGGATCGACGGCCTTTTGAATGGAAAGCCGTTCATGCCGGAGGCGTCCCCGGCTGACCGGGCCGCCGCCCTGATCGAGCTGGCAGAAAAAAACGCCCCGCGTTTGGGCAGCGAAGAACAGCAGTTGATCGTGGCCTATGCCGAGGCCGTGGGCGATACTGACAAGGTGATCGGGCTTATCAACCGCCTGTGTGAACAGGGCTATGAGCTGCAAAAGGGCCGGATGGATTCCTTTGTGAAAAGCGAGATCGAAAGTGAGATTGCCGTTGCCAACGCCCAGCGGCAGATCGCGCAGAATCCGGCGGCGGAGCCGGTTGTCACGATTCTTTGGAGTGAAAGCCCCCATCTGAAAGACGGCCAGCAAATGCCGCTGCATGAAGCCGAGGCCGTTTTCAAGGGGCTGGACAGCGCCAGACGCCATGAACGGGAGCAGCCGGGCTATACGGGCCATTGGTACGACAAGACCAAGTTCCGCATTGACTTTACCATGCAGGGCCAGCCGGACAGCTACGAGGGGCGGCAGGACTTTGGCGACGGCGACGGTTCCCTGATCCAGCATATCCGGGCCTACCACGAATACTACGCGCAGGATGAAAGCTGGAAAAACCATGTGCTGCACCATGAGGGGCCGGAGGCATGGGAGGCGGACAAGGCCCAGCGGGATATGCTGCTGCATGAGTTTGTCCCGTATATGGAGCTGCACTGCAATCTGGCCGCTATGGAGCAGGAGGCCCGGCGTCCCCTGCGATCCGGGGAAACCCTGACGCCGGAACAGACCGCTTATTTCAACGCGGTTTTGGACTATGTAAAGGAGTGCCGCCCGCTTCTCAATCAGGGCCAGTACCACTTGCCGGAGCCGCCGCAGCTTGCCGACTTCGACCAGAGCTTGCAGGACTACAAAAAACAGATCGAGGCAGAGCTGGAACAGGAGGCCGCCGCTGCCGGGCTGACGGTGGAGGAATATGTTGCCTCTGACTATGAGGCCCCGGCGCAGCCCAACTTTTCCATCTACCAAGTGCCGCCCGGCCCGGAGGGGCGCGACCTGCGCTACCGTTCCTATGAGGACTTGCAGGCGGACGGGCTTTCGGTGGACAGGAAGAATTACCAGCTTGTCTACACCGCGCCGCTGGATAAGGACACCACACTGGACGAGATTTACCGCCGCTTCAACATGGAACATCCCGCCGATTACAAGGGACATTCCCTCTCAATGGGGGATATTGTGGTGTTCCGGCAGGATGGGAAACAGACCGCCTATTATGTGGACGAGGGGGCCGACTACCGGCAGGTGCCAGAGTTTTTCGCCCAGCCGGAAAAGCAGCTCACGCCAGACGAGTGCATGACCGGCGAACAAATCCAGACGCCGAGAGG
>ENA-OZXE01000071-OZXE01000071.1-human-gut-metagenome-genome-assembly--contig:-NODE-71-length-16562-cov-4.368389_pt1 | contig 16562 bp, 7 predicted proteins | sample MGYA00243539_ERZ654091 | MGnify/ENA primary metagenome ERZ654091 (study PRJEB26926, sample SAMN06164995) | human gut metagenome | biome: ENVO:00009003; feature: ENVO:2100002; material: ENVO:00002003... | reverse complement strand
TATTCATCCCAATGCCGTTGTAGTTCCCTGGTAGTTCTTGGTATGGTATAATAAAAGGGAATATCACAGTACAAACCAGCAAGGTTGTAGTTCCCTGGTAGTTCTTGGTATGGTATAATCAGACTTAATGCAAGACGTGAAGCCTGCAAGTTGTAGTTCCCTGGTAGTTCTTGGTATGGTATAATGGTGACGGACAGAGCGTGGATATGTTCGGTGTTGTAGTTCCCTGGTAGTTCTTGGTATGGTATAATTCTTGACCTATGGGTGGACTGGCGAAAAATGTTGTAGTTCCCTGGTAGTTCTTGGTATGGTATAATGAGCGGCGCGTCGGCCTGCAGCGGTATTACGTTGTAGTTCCCTGGTAGTTCTTGGTATGGTATAATTTCTGGTCTCGATTATGTACCCCGCGACATGTTGTAGTTCCCTGGTAGTTCTTGGTATGGTATAATCGTCAGCTCTATTATAGCTCCGTTCCTTGGGTTGTAGTTCCCTGGTAGTTCTTGGTATGGTATAATGAGGTGTGACCGTATGCTTCGCATCACAAAGTTGTAGTTCCCTGGTAGTTCTTGGTATGGTATAATCGCTCATCCTCATACCCTGACGTGCTGGTCGTTGTAGTTCCCTGGTAGTTCTTGGTATGGTATAATATCTCCGTACTGGCAGTACGTGACCGTATACCGTTGTAGTTCCCTGGTAGTTCTTGGTATGGTATAATCCCTCGGAGCCCCGGTACATCAAGGTGGTCTGTTGTAGTTCCCTGGTAGTTCTTGGTATGGTATAATACTGTTCTGGCGTATGGTCAAATCGGATGAGGTTGTAGTTCCCTGGTAGTTCTTGGTATGGTATAATGCCGTCCATTTTCATTTCGGCTTTATATGCGTTGTAGTTCCCTGGTAGTTCTTGGTATGGTATAATAGGCTACCGGAAAAGTCGCTCAAGGCAATGCCTTGGGCGACTTTTCTTTCAAAAAATCGAAAGCTGCTCGCATTGAAATTTGTCATCCGCCTCCGTTAATTTTCCTAAAAGTATATCAATCGCCTCGTACTGCTTCTCCGTGATGACCATCAGGCGGATCGCGCCGTTCGCCGGCAAATTCTGCTTTACGCGCTGGCGGTGCTTTTCCACCGCATCCATGCCGTTGCAGACCCGGGCATAGACGGAGTATTGCAGCATATGGTATCCGTCCGCCAACAAGAAATTACGGAAGCGGGTGGCCTCCCTGCGCTGCGCCTTTGTTTTGACAGGCAGGTCAAAAAACACCATGATCCTCATAAACTTATTCATAGCGGTGCTGCTCTGTTTCCAGCAGCGTTGGCAGCAAAAGACCTGCTTCGGGCCGTTCCGCAGAGCGGCTTAAGCTCTGCACCAGCCGCTCAATGGCATAGGATACGCTGTGATGCTGCTTGCCGGAGAGAATATCCAGATTCAGGCAGTTGAATAAGAGCCTTTTTTGCGGGGAAGACAATTCCTCGTCCTCGGTTATGCTGCGCGCTGCCAAAAGGTCAACTACCGGGCGGAACGGCTCGATCAGATCATCCGCCAGATTAAAGGCGTTCAGCGTGCTGCGGTGGTGCAGTCCAAGTGAGGGGAGAAAACCATATACCGCCAGATGCCGCGCGATACACCCCCGCAAGACCGCGTAGCCGTAGTTCAGCCCCGCGTTGATGCCGTTGTCCTCCCCGCGGGTAAAGCCTTCCCCAAACAGCACGGGGAAATAGAACTGCGCCGCGGCTGCCTCCACATTTTCGCTGTCGCCGGAACGAACCCTCTCCGCCATGGCGCGGAGGATCTCCGCCTGTGAGGCGTGGCCGGTCAAATGCAGGCAGATGGCCTGATTTAAGATCTTGGCTTTGACGATGCTCTGCCACAGGCGCTTTTTCGCCGGCTCTGTCATGGCGATCTGCATCCGCACAACGGGCAACCCCCGGCTGTGCTGCTGATACGGCGCCAGGACCGCGCAGGGCAGATGCTTTTCATCGCAGACAAAAACGGCACAGCCGCACTGCCCCAAGCGGGACAGCGCGGCTGTTGTGATGGTGGTCTGGCGGCTTTCCAGCAAAAGCGCAGAAATATCCTCAATGGCCACGGAGTGGTCACTGTCGGTCCGGATGATCAACTGTTCCCTCCGCAGGGAGATGACAGCAGGGCTTTCAACGATAATGTTCCGAAAAGCCATGACAAAACCTCACTTTCTGTTGAAGGCCATGCGGGGCTCCCGTTCTACCTTGTGGTACTCGCCCAGCACATCCACGGTGAATTTCTCCAGCTTTTCAAGGGTCTTGATGCCCATGCGTTTTATCTCGTAAGCGGCATCGTGCGTACGGCAGGCAATTGCGGCTGTATTGATATTTGCACTGATATAGTACAGCAGCTCCTGCTTGGTTTCGTATGTGTCGGGGAGCGTACTCTCCTTCTGCGCCTTTGTCAGCTTCAGCTTGTTTTTGTGGGTCACGCGCATCAGGTCGTTGGGATACAGGGAGAAAATGAAGTTTTCATCCGACATGGCCTTCCAATCCTCGTAGGGCTTGAAGGCTACACACGCCTTGCTCGGCAGCTCCTTTTTCAGCGTGTCGGCGATGTAGATGGGTACGAAGTAATACCCCTCGCCCTCCACATAAAACACATCGATGCGTACCATGCTGTCGTTGTCCGCCACGCCGGTACCCTTCAGAACAGGGACGTGCAGTGTCGTAGGCTCACATAGCTTGACCTTGTTGACGATGGGGCCGGGCGTTCCGTCGCTTTTCGGCTTATGGAAGGGCTGTGTGAAGGCCTTTGCGCCATCCCCGCCGTATTTCATGAGCTGCGCCTTCAGCGCCTCGTAGAGCAGACGGTCGCTTTGCGGCATATAGTAGTTGGCGATCTCACCATTTTTGTCCAGCTTCAAGCTTGTCAGCGGCCGTTTTGTGACCACAACACCGTCTTGCAGGGCTTTGGGACTTTTGATGGTTTCCTTGTGCGCCGCGCCCGTGACCTTGCGCCGGGGCATACGAGACACAAAGAGCTTGCGGACGGGAATATCGTTGTTCAGGTAGACGGGGAAGCGCTGGGAAATAACGGCGCGGCGGGGATCGTCGCCCAAGCGGGCCTCCAGCTCCCGGCGAAATTCCGGCCATGGGTAGGGGAAGCTCTTGAGTACCTCGCCGGTATGCACGGAAACGGCCAGGCTTCCACCCTCCGTCTGTACATATTCGCACTCCCGCAGCGCGGCATAGCGGCTCACCTGTTGGATCATGCCGTCTGTTGTACAGGCAATGACCAGTGCGTCCACTGCGTGGTGCAGATCGCCGTTTTCCCGGATCTTACTGATGCCCCAGCGCTTGCGCATATAGGAGGTCACGGCGCCGTTAACGGCGGTGATGTGTTTCTTACGCCCGGCGGCAAAGTCGGCAAAGGCCAGATGGTCGCCGATGTAGTTCAGGAGGAATCGCGCCATGGTCTTGGTATCCTGCAGGTTGCGCTCCTTGAATTGCTTTTCATCCTCGGATGTGAGCTTTTCCTTCAGCAGGCGCTGTTTTTTAGGCGTGCTGCGAATGGTGTTCTCCACCCAGACGATGAAGTCCTCCCGCCGCTTACCCTGTAGATACTGCAAGGGCAGACGGTTGCCCTTATTGCGGTTTTCCTCAGCCAGCACCAGAATCTTATTCTTATAGCCGTCATCGAAGGAAATGCTGTACGGAATGATGTGGTCTACCTCCGCATAGTCCGGCTCAAAGAGATGCTCGATGGAAATGTGCTTCTGCGAGTAGGCACATTCGCCGTGCTGCTCCTCCCAGAGCTTGAGCTTCACCAGATCCTGCCCTGTGGGATGCTCCTTGCCGTACTCCGCGCGGATGCGCTCCATGAGGCGCTCGTTGCGGGCACGGTTATCATCCATGCTCTTTTTCGCCTGATTGCGCTCTGTGAAATCCTGCGCCACTTCCCGCGCCAGCTCCAGGTTGATAAAGGTAGGACTGCACCCGCGCTCGCGGATGATGGCGTTGAGCACCTTGACGGTCTGCGCCACTGCCCGCCGTACGACGGGGCTGGTGATATCCGCAAGGTCGTCCGGCGTCGGATGGAGAAGCTGGGTGCGCTCCCGGCCGCTGTGGGCCTTGAAGTCGTATCCGGCGGCGGCGCAGGCCTCGTCGTACTTCATCCCCTTTTCCAGAAAGGGGATCAGCTTGTCGCAGGCTTTTACAGAAATGTGGCCGAATTTGCTGAAGGATAGTGTCTCGGCGATGTCAAGCTCCGCATCCGACAGTCCGGCAGGCAGCAGCGCGGCGCGTATTTTGGCGGAGGTCTTGTAGGTGGAAAGGACACGTCCCAACTCGTTCTTTTGCGCGCGGGTAAGGGTGTCGAAGTGGTTTTTTGACAGCTTGTTAAAGGCCGTGCGCATTTGGTGGTACGCCTTGAGATAGGAGAACTTCGTCTTTTTTTCCGCTTCCTCCGCATCGTCCGTATTCTTATAATACACTGCGTTGAAGGTGGTGTCCGCAGGAATGGCCAACTCCCGGCGGATGTGGGAAAAGTTCAGCTCTTTGGTCTTGTGAGCCAGCGCAATGAGAGCCTCCCGCTGGGCGGGGGTGAGCGGGCTGCCCTCGCCGCCGCGGAGCAGGCGGAGGTGGTTGATGTTTTGCAGCAGCGTAAAGTACTCGAAGGAGTAGGTTGCCTTTGCCGCGCGCTGTTCACCGTCCTCCAGCGTACATTTGCCGATCATTCTCTCAATCTGGCTTCCGGCATAGGGACTGCCCTCGCCGGGGCCTTCGTCGAAGGAGCGCTGGCTCAGGAGAATGTCGAGATACCGGGATTCCAGCTCCTCCGACGCAAAGGGCTGCCCCAGCTGGCGCTGGGTGCGGAAGATGGCGCGGACTTCCTCCGCCACCATGTCCCGTCCTACCGTTGCGATGTACTGGCCGCCCTTATTCCGCTTGCTCGCGGCGTACAGCGGGTCTTGCAGCAGCATTTCTCCCACGGTGCGGTAGCCTTTTTCGACCATGAGAGCCCGGTTTTTGCTGACGGCGGCCAGAAGCTCGCCATCCTCCTTCGCGGTTTCGGCTTTGCGGTTGGAGCGAAAGCCGCGCCGCTGTGCAATGTGCAGGAGAATGCGGGCAAATTCAGTATGCAAAACCGGCGCGTCCAGCGCCTTGACGCGCAATGTATAGATGTCCTCCAGTTTCCCTGCAAAGAGGGTATCCAGCTCTGCTTGGGAGATCACATTTTCTGTTAAAAGGAGGCGGCGAATACGCTCCAGCCGATGCTGGTGACGGCGCAGCCGACGGCGTGCACTTCTGGCCTCTCGCCGCGGTGCTGCCAAGGAAGCTCCTGTCTTGGGCTGCTCGGCGGCATCGAAAACGCGGGAACCCATGTTGATAATGCCATACGGCTTGTCCTCACTGTCCAAAGCCACGACTGCCCAACCTACGGATGTAATGCCGATATCAAAGCCGATCGCATAGGGGATCATAACGCGCCCTCCTTTTTTCTGGATAGAGATAACGCCCCGCAAAAGCGGGGCGTCAGTGCTCTGCGGTGTACTACCTTATCATAGTAACCTGCATAGTCCTTGGTATGGTATAAGAACTATTATCATTATAACGCGAATTTTTGGAAAAACAAGTACGTTTTGACGTTTTTTAAGACAATTCCTCCGCCGGAAACTGCCGACCGGTGTGGTCGATGGTGTAGGGCGGGGGGAGGATGAGCTGGGAGATGGGGAGGACGGTGTAGCCGTCGTTGATGAGGTAGGTGAGGATAGCGGGCAGCGCCTCCGGCGTGTGGAGGGCGGCGTTGTGGAACAGCACGATGCTGCCCGGCTGCACCTTGGAGGTCACCCGCCGGCAGATGGTGTCCGCGTCGTAATCCTTCCAGTCGAGGGAATCCACATCCCACTGGATGGGCTCCATGCCCATGGAGCGGATGGCGGAGATGACGTGGTCGTCGTACTCCCCGTAGGGGCAGCGGATCAGCGTGGGCGTCACGCCGCTGGCGGCGGCGATGCGCTCGTTGCTGGCGGTGACATCCGCGATGATCTGATCGGCAGAGAGGCTGTTGAAATGGTCATGGTGGTTGGAGTGGCTCATGACCTCGTGGCCTGCGTCATGCAGCGCCTTCACCGATTCCGGGTACTTCTCCGCCCAGTCGCCCACCACAAAGAAGGTGGTCTTGACGTGGAATTTCTCCAGAATGTCGATGAGCGTCTGGGTGTCCTCGTTGCCCCACGCGGCGTCGAAGCTGATGGAACACACCCGCTGGCTCCGCTCCACGGAATAGATAGGGAGCTGCCGCGTGGAGGCGGCGGTGCTGACGGAGGCCGGATAGCTCACCACATAGAAGATCGCCGCCGCCAGCACCAGCGCCGCGCCTCCCACCATGTACCAACGCCGCAGCAGGAATACCTTTACCTTTTTCATATCGCATCCGCGCCCCTTTCAGTTTTTTAGTGCCATTGTATGCCGCCAAACGCCCATCCAGCACCGGCATTTCTGTTGCCAAGCGGCGGGAATGGCGGTATAATCGTGGTACGCGGCACGCGGCGAAAGGAGTACGGCTTATGCACAACGAGACAGCTGCCCGCAAGTGGGCGTTCCGTCCTCTGACGGAGGGCGACATCGAGGCCTATCTGGATATCTACCTGAACGCCTATCCGGCGTACAAGGCGCTGGACGCCGAGTGCCGGCAGCACTACCGGGAGAAGCACCTTCTGGAGCTGCGGGAGGACAGGCAGACCCGCACGGTGGGGCTTTTCGAGAACGATACGCTCATCGGTACCATGAAGCTCATCCTGTTCTCTATGAATTTCTTCGGACAGATGCAGCCTGCCTGCGGCCTGATGGCGCTGGAAGTGCATCCGCTCCACAAGAAAAAGGGTGCGGCGCTGGCCATGGTGCGGTATTTTGAGGACTATGCCCGGGAAAACGGCGCGCTGCTGACGCTGCTGCTGCCGTTCCGCATCGACTTCTACCGCCGGATGGGCTACGGCTTCGCCGGGAAGCTCTACGAATACCGCCTGCCGACGGCGGCGCTGCCGAGGCCGGATGAGGAGGCGCGGCGGCATCTGCGGCTTTTGCAGCCGGAGGATTTCGACGCCGTGCTGGAATGCCAGCGACGCTTCGCGGCGAAAAACCACGGCATGGTGGAGAAGTTCGACGAGGAGGTGCGGGCCGCCAGAGACGATATACAGGTGCGGCGCATGGGCTGGTACGACGACGGCGGCACCCTGCGTGGCTACGCGGCGTACCGCTTTGAGAGCGCCAGCGACGTCAACTACACCCAGAACCGTCTCAGCGTAGAGGAGCTGGTCTATGAGAGCGGCGGCGTGCTGCGGGCGCTGCTGGGCGGCCTGCGGATGCAGGAGGATCTGGCGCAGACCGTGTGCCTGCGCACCGGCGAGGAGGACTTCCACCACCTGCTGGACGACCCGCAGGACGTGTCAAAGAACTACATCGACTACGGCTTTTTGCAGACCAACGTGTCCGCCGTGGGTACGATGTTCAAGCTGGTGGACGGTCGGCGCTTTGTGGAAAAAACCGCCTATCGTCCGTTCCCGGCGGGGACGTTGACGGCGGCGTTCCGCTACCGGGACGAGCTGGCGGGCGAACAGCGCTGCCTGCACCTTTCCTTCGCGGCGGGACGGTGGACAGTAGCCGTACCGGACGCGGCGGCGGATGTGACCGTCGACTGCCGGCAGGGGGATCTGGTGTCGCTTCTGATGGGCTCCTGTGGTCTGGAAGGGCTGCTGCGGCTGGGCGCCGCCTCTGCCGATGACGGGGAGAAGGCCATGGAGCTGGCGCGGCTGCTGCACTGGGGGCAAAAGCCGTGGCTCAACGCCGACTATTGAGCGGATTGTAAGTGCCCTGCCGCACGAGGCGGCGGGGCGCCTGCTGCCGGGAAATATTTTTGCACAAACTGAGCGCACATTTTTGTTGACATCCTGTTTTTGCCAACATATAATGATATGTAGCGGCGAAAGCCGTCGGCCAATTAAATACAAGATCCAAAGATGCTGTGCAGCCGCTTGCCGCAACGACTCCGATGGGGGGTCAGGCGGCGGCTTCAAAGGAACGGGGTGCAAGGCCCCACGCGAACGGCACTGTAAGCGCAAGAACGTACCGAGGCGGCGTGAGCCGCTGGGACGAAAGTCCGTCATTGCAGACATCATGTCTGTGAGAAGACAGGTCACGAACGAGGAGAGAGTTCTCCGCGGCGCGAGTCAGAAGACTTACATAGCAGAGGATCGCCAACAGCGGGCGCTCTCTCCGTGGTGTATGGATAGGCAGGAGTGTGCGCCGACGTTTCCCCTATGGGAAAACGCCGGTGCTTTTTCTGTCGCAGATCCCGCTGGTCATTCTCCGTGGAACGGAGGGGGACCGGCATTTTTTCTGCATATGGATAAGTCAAGTCGAGACGGTTTTTCCAGCCGTCTGCTTTCCATAAGGGCGGGAGGGGCGAAAGCCTCTCCCGCCTCCTCTCTTTTTATGGAATTATGGAAAGGACATACCTCCGCCGTATTGGCCAAGGGAGCCTTACTCCTTTTTCCGCGTATGCGTTAGAGATAGAGAAAATCCTGATAAGGAGGAGATCACATGAACCATAAAAGAAGCATGACCAACCGTGTATTGGCCATGCTGCTGAGTCTGGTGCTGTGCCTGTCTCTGGTACCGCAGACAGTGTTCGCCACGTCGGATGTGTCCGGCGGCGCGGCAGCCTGCGTGACCGTGAAGGACGGCGCCAAGACCGCGTATGAGGTGGCCGCAGGCGGCCTGCTGACCGTCCGGCTGGACGAGCTGTTTCAGGACAGCGGCAGCCATGGGCTGACCTATACGCTGGATGGCGGCGACTACGGTACGCAGACCAAGGTGACCACCGACAAGGACGGCAGCGCCATCCTGTCCTTCACCAACCCGACTGCGGGTACGTACACGCCCACCATCACCGCCACCTGCGCGGAGAAGGCTGCGGCGTCCGTGCAGCTCACCATTACGGTGAACGAGGCGGCCGACGGCGATGCAGCCCAGTACGGCTACGATGAGACGGACGCCGCCTCTGTAAAGGTCTATGTCACCGTTTCCCACGACGGCATCCCACTGGTGGGCAACGAAGGCACGGTGCTGTCCCATCTGGAGCTGGACGTGCCCTACTTCGATCTGGACAAGCAGGATATGTCCGAATTCTACCGCTACCATACGGAGAACGGACAGGGCGGCTATGTGGACGATCAGGTGGTAAAGCGCCCCACCGCTCTGCACCTGTATCTCTACCTGCTGGGTGTGTACTATCTGGGCCTTACGCCGGAGCAGGTCATCAACGGTGACGAGATCATCAAGGGTCACGACGGCGGCGTGGGCGTCACCGACATGAACGGCGGTCAGCCGTATGACGACAGCAGTCTGGCGCTGAACATCACCGGCAGCGCCACGTCCATGTATATGCAGCAGTTCTGGGGTCACGACGAGAACCTCATGTACTACCGCAACCATGTGTACCCGCTGATGAGCGCCGGCTGGGGCGCCACGGCGGACTATATGCTGCTGTCTGACGGGGACACCATCGACGTGGCCATGTTCAGTAACTGGAGCTTCTGGCAGAGCGGCGCCTTTGCCGCCTTCGATCGGGACAGCTACGCCGTCAGACCCGGCGGCAGCCTGACCGTCCAGACCCAGAAGTACGACACGCGCTCTGTGGCGGACGGCGGCACGGAGAGCTTTGAGCCCATCACCGGCCTGACCGTGAAGGTCTATGATGCCGACTGGCGGGAGGTGGGTGAGGTCGCGGCGCACAGCAGCGACCGCAGCAGCTACACCTATACGTTTGAGAAGGAGGGTACCTACTACCTGCTGGCGACGGATCCCAACGCCGGTACGGAGGATGCCTGCTACGCACCGGCCACCGCAAGAGTGACGGTGGGCGGCGGTGCGAAGCCCTTCGACCCCAACGAGTACTATAAGGATTTCGACTTCGCCAGCGTCTCCCTGGACGCGGAGGGGACGGACTACCTCTACCACATCGCAGAAAGCACCATGGAGGTGGCGCACTACAGCAACCCCGGCGAGAAGAAGGTCTACACCGTCACCGTTCCCAAGGGTACAGAGACTGTGTATGTCACCTATCCGGCGGACTTCGAGACCAACATCGCGGCGTACTGCGCGCTCTTCAATGCCGATGGTGAGGTGGACTGGAGCTACTACGCCGGCTCCGACTACGAGTACACCGTAACGGAGAACGGGGACGGCAGCCATACGCTGGCGCTGCCCGCCGCGTTCCTGCTGGAGAAGGGCCTGTACATCGCGGCGGAGGACAACGACAATAACTACGAGTACTTTAACTGCTTCAACTTCGTGGTGGGTGACAACACCAAGCCCGGCGGCGCCGGTGAGGTGGCGGTTACCGGCGTGACGCTGAGTCATTCGGAGCTGACGGTGGACCGCAACGCCACGGCGCAGCTGACGGCTGCGGTGGAGCCTGCGAACGCCGCCAACCAGAAGGTGACGTGGCGAAGCGGCGCACCCGCCGTGGCGACGGTGGACCGCAAAGGTCTGGTCACCGGCGTTGCCGAGGGAACGGCGCTCATCACCGTGACCACGGATGACGGCGCGTACATGGCCAAGTGTACCGTGACGGTGACGGATGTCAACAAGCCCGCACAGGCGGAGGACGGTTACTACGAGATCGCCACCGCCGGACAGCTCAAGTGGTTCGCCGACGAGGTGAACAGCGGCAAGCCTGAGCTGAACGCCCGTCTCACCGCCGACATCGACCTGAGCGGCGTGTGCAGTGCGGCAACGCCCTGGACGCCCATCGGCGATCGCGCCAACAATCAGGACTACCGCGGCACCTTCGACGGACAGAACCATAAGATCACCGGGCTGTATCTGGAGAACAAGGGCAGCCTTGCCAACGTCAGCAGCTACTACACCGCGCTGTTCGGCCTGTGCGACGGCGCGGCCATCAAGAACGTCAGCGTGTACGGCGAGGCCAAGGCCGTCACCCGCTATGTGGCGGGTATCGTGGGCCGCGCCTGTGGCATTTCCACCAAACGCACCTGCACCATCGAGAACTGCCACAACTATGTGACGCTGACCGGCGAGCCCACCAACGATCAGATCTACGGCCATGCCGGCGTGGCGGCGAGCGCGCAGGACACGGTGATCCGCGGCTGCTCCAACAACGCCGACATCACCGGCTATCAGGGCTATACCGGCGGCATCGTGGCGGACGCCTCGTATGGAACGACGACCATCGAGAGCTGTTGGAATACCGGTGCGATCCTGCTGCGCGGCTGGCACCATCAATTCCGCGGCGTCGGCGGCATTGTCGGCAACGCCAGCGCGGAGGTCAACATCACCGACTGCTACAACACCGGCGCGATCAGCTTCTATTACAAGACGCAGAAGATCCAGCAGGCCGCCGGCGGCATCGTGGGTCTTGCGGGGGAAAGCAGCCACGCCAGCACGATCACGCTGACCAACTGCTACGCCACCGGCACTGTCAGCGGTCAGTATGACGATCAGGCCAGCATGGGTGCGCTGGTCGGCGAGGTCACGAACAACGAGAAAACCACCCTGACGGCGAACAACTGCTACTATCTGGACAGCGCGGTGCAGACCAGCGCTGCATCCACCGCGACCGTCACCGTCAAGGGGACTGCCTTCACCGCGGCGGAGGGCCTCAGCGCCGAGGCGCTGGGCAGCGCCTATGTCGATAGCTGCCCCGCCCCCGTCCTGAAGGGGCAGACGGCGGCGGAGCACAAGGACGGCAACAACGACGGCGTCTGCGACACCTGCGGCAAGAGCGACGCCCCTGTGCCTACCCGCAAGGAGGGGTATCCCGCAGCCTCTGAGGCCACAGTCCAGACGGGCATGGCGTATCTGCTCAGCGATTTGCAGGCGGGCAAGATCTTCGCGCCCGTGGACGGCCAGACGCTGAACTACAAGAATTACTACTACCAGCGCTCCACCGACGGCGGTCAGACATGGGGCGCCATGCAGAGCTTCTCTGAGGCAATATTCGGCGCTACCACCATCCAGCTTACCGAGCTGGCGGCGGGCGACTACACCTATCGCTTCTGCGCCTCCCACGACGGGAAGCACTTCTCCAAGGACACCTGGACGCTGACCCTCCATGTGGAGGACGCGCCCCTCATGAACTTCACATTCTATGTGAGCAAGGACTACACCGGCGGCTATCCCGTCATCAAGCTGTACAGCGTAACGACGGACGCGCAGGGCAGCGAGGTGCTGGGCGAGGAGCTGAAGGACTGCTTCCTGTACAGCAGCTTCACCGACACTCTGCCGGAGGGACAGGAGGCCTATGAGCCTGCCAACGGCCAACTGGTCGACGGCTACCAGACGTTTTACGCCAGCCTTACCGCCGGACGCTACGCCTACCGCGCCTTTGCCAAGAACGCGGAGACCGGCGTCTACGATGTGGAGCTGGGCGGTATGACGCTGGAGCTGCCCACCGACAGCAACGTGGACGGCGGCGCCGGCGGCGGCACCAACGTCTACCTCCAGTGCAACTCCTTCTATACCAACAGCCGCAAGACGGACAACACCTATTTCACGGCGGAGGAGTACCATGTGCAGGTGGACTGCCCCATCATGAAGACCTCCTGTGTCATGGGTACGCCTTATGTCCGGGGCAACTACACCTATTATCCCACGGTGCTGTACGCGGCCGGCAACGCCTGCCTGTACAATACCTATGCCTATCCCGACATTGATGGCTACATCTTCACGCAGTCCATCAACCAGACCTTCCGCGCCGGCTCCAGCGCCGGTACCAAGGGCCTGACCATCAATACCGGCGTGAAGCTTACCGTCACCGTACCCGCCGACGCTGCCTTCGGCCTGTACTTCCAGTGGAACAACTTCAACACCACGGAGGTGGAGCCCATGGGCGTGACGGAGAGTGACGACGGCTGGCGCATCAGCGGCGATACCAAGTCCGCCGACTACTTCATCTCCAAGAGCAGCGGCAACTACACCTGGCGGCTCAGCCAGCCCGGTCATGTGACCCGCGCCGGTTGGGTCAGCGGCTTGACCGCGGATCGGGAGCTGAACCTTACCGCCAGCACCGCGACGGATCGCCTGTCCCACGACTTCAGCCAGCTGGGAACAGCCACCGCCACCCGCGACGAGGCCGATCTGCAGGTGAATCTGGATCCCAGCGGCTTTGAGGTGCTGGACGGCACCACCCGTGTCCGGGCCTACCGCCACTGGCAGATCATCAACTCCGACGCCGGCAACATCATGGTGGAGCCCGACTTCCACTGGAGCGTGATGGGAGACGGCGACGCCCGGATCCAGACAGTCAACGGCGGCAATACCACCGCCAACTGGGCGGATGTGACCCCCGGCACGAAGGATTCCATCATCACCGTCTACTATGACAGCGTGGATGTCACCACGGCGAACCCCAATGACGGCACGCAGAATGTGGGCAGCCACGGCGGCCTGTATCCCGCCACCCAGCCCCAGCGCGTGGGCGTGATCGTGGTGGGCGGCACCGGCGTGACCCACGGCACCGCCGACGCGGACGTGGACTTCAACATGGCGCCCGGCGTCACCACCACCCGTTCCATGGAGTGGGACTACAACTACGACACATGGTACTACGAGGCCGGTGAGACCGATCCCGCCCTGCGCTTTGCCGTCGTGAAGAACACCGGCAGCGTCATGGTGGAGTACGCCTTCGTCGCCACCAACGCCGCCATGGTGACCAGTGTTTCCGCCTTCCAGACCGCCTCCGTCGGTGAGGATGGGCGTTACATCGTGCCGCTGGGGGCCTTCAACACCGCCGGCAACGGCATGGGCGGCACCGTCATCCTCCGGATGACCGACGAGAGCGGCGTCAGCTACCGTCTGGTGCGGGTGGCCAAGGTCACCATCACCGCGGAGAACGCCAGCCACAAGGGTGAGGACATTATGCCCGGCGATCAGGTGAAGCTGACGTTCAGCGGTATGTTCCGCGGCGTCAACAAGATCTCCGGTATCTTCAACCCCACCCTGTTCAAGCCCACCTATCACAACGGTGAGAGCAAGTTCGACGGAACGCTGGGCCAGTACCAGCGGATGGACAACTCCTCCGTCACCGTGACCGTTCCGGAGGATCTGCCCTTTGCCGAGGGCGCGGACACGGCGGCGTGCGTATTCACCAACGGCTACACCTACGGCAGTATGTATTCCGCCGCCAACCCCTTCGCATTCCTGTATGGCATGACGGATACCGGCGTGGGTACCAACTTCAACGCTGTCACCGTCAACTACTACATGAACCACTACGCCGACGCTGCGGTCACAGTCTACCGCAAGGTGTTCTTTAACGTGGCGCTGCGTATCTCCGATGATGCAGGCAGCGTGCTGGACGGCGTGGCCGTCACCATCACCGACAGCAGCGGCAAGGACATGGAGCCCGGTGCGGACGGACGATTCCAGCTGGGCTACGGCACCTATCTGTACACCCTGCGTAAGGATGGCTACGCGGTGGAGCGCGGCAGCTTCTCGCTGGGCAGCGCCGATGCGGACAAGGTACAGGACGGCGTTCTGACCGTCATGGCCTCCATGCAGACCGTCGGCGCCGATCCCTGGGACGGCACGACCAAAACCGAGCCCCAGAAGGATGACAACGGCGTCTACCTCATCGGCACCGCTGCGGAGCTGGCATGGTTCGCCGCCACCGACGGCAAAAGCAGCGCCAAGCTCACCGCCGATATCGAGCTGGCGGGCTATGATTGGACACCGCTGAAGAAGTTCTACGGTACCTTCGATGGACAGGGTCACGTTATCCGCAACCTGTACATCAACAGCACCAACAATACTCTGGGCCTGATCAGTTATCTGCAGGGCGGCGCCTCCGTTACGGGGCTGGGCATCACCGGCAGCGTGACCTGCACCAACAATACTAGAATTGCGCAGGCGGGCGGCATCGCAGGCTATATGTATGACAAGGCATCCATTACCCAGTGCTGGAGCGCCGTGAACGTCACCAGCAACAAGCACGCAGGCGGCATCGCGGGCTACACCGCCACCGGCGCGGTCATCACCGACTGCTACGCCACCGGCATGATCCGCAGCAGCGCCGCCAATGAGTGCTATCTGGGCGGCATCTGCGGCTCCGGCTTCAGCAACACGGCGGGCGCCACGCTGACCAACTGCTACAGCGTCGGCAAGATCGTCGGTACCGGCGGCAACGCCTCCTATGTGGGCGGTCTGTCCCCGGACAAGACGGCGGCGCACTATGTCAACAGCTTCTATCTGACGGGTACCGTCTCCGGCGAGAGCCCCAAGTACGGCATCACCGGTCTGGGTACCGCCAAGACCGCCGACGAGCTGAAGGCGCTGGCTTCCGAGCTGGGCAGCAGCTTCGCGGCGGATACCAAGGGTCTCAACGACGGCTATCCCATCCTGAAGTGGCAGGCCGGTGCAGAGCCGGTGCTGACGGGTCTGAAGATCACCGCGCAGCCTGCAAAGACCGCATATCTTGCGGGCGAGGACTTTGATCCCACCGGCATGACGGTGGTGGCGGTGTATGACGACAACACCGAGGTGGAGATCCGGGACTACACCATGGAGAACGATAAGGCGCTCAAGGCGGAGACCACCGCCGTCACCGTGAAGTACGGCGACTTCTCCGTCGAGCAGACCATCACTGTGGCACAGAAGTATAACAAGGGCGATGTGAACAACGACGGCATGGTGGACGATGTGGACGCTGCGCTGGCCTACGCCATTGCCAACGGCAAGCTCACCGCCGACCTCAGCCAGCAGGACGCCGCCGATATCAACGGTGACGGTCAGGTGACGGCAAAGGACGCGGAGATCATCTATGCCTTCTATTTGGGGGAGCTGACCTCCCTCACCGCTAACAACTAAGGAGGGGAAAGACATATGAAAAAGCTTGTATCTTTCCTGCTGGCGCTGGTGCTGACGCTGAGTCTCACCACCGAGGCGCTGGCCGCCGTTGTCAGCCCCAAGGCGGACGCGACCGAGATCACGGCGGATCAGACCGTCAAGCTGACGGTCACGGCGTCCGAGGACGAGAAGCTGGCCGGCATTGTATGCCTGAACTATCGGGTATATTTTGACCCTGCATTTTTTGAACTGGATGCAGATGCATCCGTCGCCAAATTTGAGGGCGCGAAGCTGACGGCGCTCAAGACCGACGACCGGGGCAGCTACTACGCCGTGTCCCTGCTGGATACCACCAGCGCCGGCCTTACGGTCAGCGGCGATCTGTACACCCTGGCCTTCAAGGTCAAGGACGGGGCAAGCGTGGGGGATATCTCCAAGCTCACCCTCGTCAAGGCGTATGTGTATACCATTGAGGACGGCGCCATGAAGCCCATGGACAACGGCGCTGTGGACAATGGGGAGGTCACGGTGAAGATCGTGGCGTCCGCTGCACCCGCCAATGTGACGCTTGGCAACGCCAAGGCGGTCAGCGGCGGCATTCAGGTGACGTGGCAGGCAGCCAGCGGCGCGGAGAAATACAACGTCTACCGCAAGGATGCCTCCAACACCGTTTGGCGGGTCATTGCGACGGTGACTGGCACCAGCTATACGGATAAGAGCGGCACGGCCGGT
>ENA-OZXE01000061-OZXE01000061.1-human-gut-metagenome-genome-assembly--contig:-NODE-61-length-17655-cov-4.270909_pt1 | contig 17655 bp, 19 predicted proteins | sample MGYA00243539_ERZ654091 | MGnify/ENA primary metagenome ERZ654091 (study PRJEB26926, sample SAMN06164995) | human gut metagenome | biome: ENVO:00009003; feature: ENVO:2100002; material: ENVO:00002003... | reverse complement strand
CGAGATTAGCTGCAGTCTCGTGGGCTCGGAGATGTGTATAAGAGACAGGTCTCGGAGTGCTTGAATTCGGCGGCGATCTGCTGCATCACCCCGTCGTCCAGCGGGTGCTCCGGCAGCACTACACCGGCCTGATTGCCGCCGAACAGGCGGGCGGAAAAAGCGTCCATCACATAGGCTTCCATAAAAATACCCCCACAGATTTTTTAATCAAGATAATTATAAACTGTCTTGCCATTCATGACAAGAGTATTTGACAGAACGACTTTTTTTCGTTAGAATAGAATTATATATCCGAAACGGAAATCAAAAAGAAAGGAACCTCATCCAAAATGCTCAATGAGCGAAGTCTGCTATCACAATTCCTGCATTTCGTAGCCGCTACGGTGGCATCCCTCATGGTTTTCAGCCTGTACTCCATCGTGGACGGGCTGATGGTGGCCAAGGGCGTAGGCGAATACGCCATGGCGGCGGTGAATCTGGCGGTGCCGTTCACCAACGTGCTGTTCTCCATCGGCGTCATCTTCGCCGTCGGCACCAGCACCATCATTGCCATCTATCTGGGGCAAAACCAAGGCGAGAAGGCCAATAGCCTGTTCTCACAGAACACTGTGCTGCTGACCTGCATCGGCCTGACCATCACCGTCCTCGTCTTCGTATTTCTGGAGCCGTTCGCCGTGCTGCTGGGTGCAAAGGGCGTAACGTATCAATATACCATTGACTATCTCCGGGGCCTGGCCCCCTTCGCGCTGTGCTTCATCGTCTCCTATAACATGGAGGTGCTGATCAAGACCGACGGCTATCCCCGTCTGGCCATTCTGACGGTCATCACCGGCTGTCTGGCCAACTGTGTGCTGGACTATATCGCCATCTTCGTGCTGGATCTGGGCGTGTGGGGCGCGGCCTTCGCCACGGGACTTTCCCAGCTTCTGACGTGCATCATCTATCTGCGCCACTTTCTGGGCGGACACAACACCTTCCACTTTGTGAAGTTCAGGATGGACTGGAGCATCTACAAGCGGCTGATCCCGCTGGGCTTTGCCGACGGCGTGACGGAGCTGTGCAACGGCGTGATGATCTTCCTGTTCAACCGGGTCATCCTCCGGTGCCTCGGTGACGACGGACTGGTGTGCTACACCATCATCGCCTATGTGAATACCCTCATCATCAACACCATGCTGGGTATCTCCCAGGGCAGCCAGCCGCTGGTCAGCTACCACTACGGTAAGGAGGATGCGGCGGGCTACAAGAAGCTGCTGCGGTACGGCTTTACGGCGGTGGGCATCATGACGGCGGTGATCTTCGCCGGTGTGATGATCTTTGCCCCCCAGATCGCCGGGATCTTCCTCGGCGCGGAAAAGCCGGAGCTGCTGGGCAGCGCGGCCGGCGCACTGCGGCGGTACGGCCTGTGTTACATACTGCTGGGAAGCAACATCCTCATGGGCGGCTTCCTGACGGCGGTGGAGCGGCCGAAGGCGGCTATCTCCATCTCTGTGGGCCGCGGACTTGCGTTCCAGGCCGGCGCGCTGCTGCTGTTGGCGGCAGCCGTGGGCGGCACGGGCATCTGGTTTGCACCGGCGATCTCCGAGGCGCTGTGCGCGGTGATGGCCGTGTGGTTCCTCCGGCGGTTCCTGCGGAAAACCGCGGCATAACGAACATAAAAAGTATCCCACGGCTGTGCCGTGGGATACTTTTTTGCTCTCTATAAGGCGCTTTACGCCTGCGCGTCCTTTTCCGCCATCATCTGCCGCACCACCTCGTCGATACGGTGGGCAACGCGGCGGAAATCCTCCGCCGTATAGCCCTTGGTGGTCATGGCGGCGGTACCGATGCGGACGCCGCTGGTCTGGGACGGTGGGCGCTTGTCGCCGGGTACGCAGTTCTTGTTCAGGGTGATGCCGCACCCGTCCAAACGCTCCTGCACCTCCCCGCCGGTCAGACCGGTGTCCGTCAGATCCAGCAGGAACAGGTGGTTGTCGGTGCCGCCGGTGACCACATGGTAGCCCATGGCCGTGAAGGTCTCCGCCATGGCCTTGCAGTTGGCCACCACATTGTGGATATAGGTGCGGTAGGCCGGGGTCAGCGCCTCCTCCGCCGCCACCGCCTTACCGGCGATGACGTGCTCCAAGGGGCCGCCCTGCATACCGGGGAACACGGCGCTGTCCACCTTCCTGGCAAGCGCCGGGCGGCAGAAGATCATGCCGCCGCGAGGCCCCCGCAGGGTCTTGTGGGTGGTGGTGGTGATGATATCCGCCAGGCCGAAGGGACTGGGATGCTCCCCCGCCGCCACCAGACCGGCGATGTGGGCCATGTCCACCATGAAATACGCCCCCGCCTTCTTCGCGGCGGCGGCAAAGCGGGCAAAGTCGATGGTACGGCTGTACGCCGACGCGCCGGCAATGATGAGCTTGGGCCGCAGCGCAAGCGCCATACGCTCCATGCCGTCGTAGTCGATAAGGCCGTCGCCGTCCACGTCGTAGAAATGGAGGTCGTACAGCTTGCCGGAGAAGTTCACCGGCGAGCCGTGGGTCAGATGTCCGCCGTTGGCAAGGCTCATGGACAGCACCATATCGCCGGGCTGCAGCAGCGCCATATACGCCGCCATATTGGCCGATGAGCCGCTGTGGGGCTGCACATTCACATGGTAGTCGGTGGCAAAAACCTCCTTCCACTTGGCGATGCAGTACTCCTCCAGCTCGTCCACCACATGGCAGCCGCCGTAGTAGCGGCCCTGATTGCCCATGGTGCGGTGGGCGGGATAGCCCTCGGAATATTTATTGGTCAGGCAGCTTCCCACCGCACGGAGCACGTTCTCGCTGGCAAAATTCTCGCTGGCGATCAGCTCCACGGTGGTCGCCTGCCGCTGTTCCTCCTGTGCGATGAGGTCGAAAACGCGGGATGACATGGCCCTCTCCCCTTCCCTGTTGTGGTTTACACCGTTCCATTATACACCATCTTGTGGTTTGTGCAAGAAGAATTTGCGTCATGGCAGATGGCACGAAAACGTCCGCTTATGTCCGGTACTTTTTTGGAAAAAACGCCAAAATACGCAAATAGGGTTGACATTTGGCGGTAAAAGCGTTATGATGCGCCCAACTTCAGCAAATACAGCGAGGAGGAAAGCAACATGAAGCGTCGCAGCACTGCCATGATGATGTGCCAGATGTGCATGGGTATGATGTCCATGTGCATGTTTCTGCGCGCCCAAAATGATCGATTGCTTTCCAAAAACTGTTGAACGGCTTGTAAAAGCCGGTGTGTGAACGAGCAGCGGAAGGTCGATCGACCTGCCGCTGTTTTTGTTTTTTCCGGCGCTTGGATGCGCCCCCTTCCGTTTGTTCCGGCGCACCGCAGGGCGTGTGCACAGTCCCGCGGTACGCCGTCAGCAAGATCATACATTCCTTACGGCATATCTGAAAAGGAGACATGAAGATGAAACGTACTTATTTCACTCGTCTGGCCGCTCTGGCCCTGACCCTGATCCTGGCCCTGAGCCTGACGGCCTGCGGCGGCAAGGACACCAACACCGACGGTGACAACAGCGGCGATACCAAGACCGCCGTTAAGATTGGCGTACCCAATGACACCACCAACGAGGCCCGCGCCCTGCTGCTGCTGCAGGAGAACGGCATCATCAAGCTGGCCGACGGCGCCGGCATCACCGCCACCAAGAACGACATCGTAGACAACCCCTACAACGTGGAGATCGTGGAGGCTGAGGCCGCCCAGCTGCCCAATATGCTGCCTGATCTGGACTACGCGGTCATCAACAGCAACTACGCCATCAACGCGGGTCTGAACCCCGTCAACGACTCCCTGTTCATCGAGGGCAGCGCCTCCGCCTACGCCAACATTCTGGCGGTGAAGGAGGGCAACGAGAACGAGCCCAAGATCCTGGCCCTGAAGGCCGCGCTGGAGAGCAAGCAGGTGGCTGACTACATCGCAGAGACGTACGCCGGCTCCGTGGTATCCGTGGTGGAGACCCCCACTGACGGCTATGACGCCTCCGTGGACTACGAGGCTCTGAAGGGTCAGACCATCACCATCGCCGCCTCCCCCACGCCCCACGCCGAGATCCTGGAGGTGGCCAAGGAGATCCTGGCCGCCAAGGAGATCACGCTGGATATCCAGAGCTACAACGACTATGTGGTACCCAACACCGTGGTGGATGACGGCACCGTGGACGCCAACTACTTCCAGCACCTGCCCTATCTGGAGGACTTCAACGCCCAGAACGGCACCCACATCGCCTCCATCGCCGCTATCCACGTGGAGCCCATGGGCCTGTACGGCGGTAAGCAGACCACGCTGGATGCGCTGACCACCAAGTAAGTGAGAAAGGAGGGAGACGCCCATGATCGAACTGAAGCACGTCAGCAAAACATTTGATTCCGGCACAGCCGGCGGGGTAGACGCTCTCAAGGACGTCTCCCTCACCATCGAAGACGGCGACATCTACGGCATCATCGGTATGTCCGGTGCCGGTAAGAGCACGCTGGTGCGGTGCATCAACCTGCTGGAGAAGCCTACCAGCGGCGAGATCATCGTCAACGGCCAGCGGCTGGACACCATGACCCCCGCCCAGCTGCGGGCGGCGCGGCGGGAGATCACCATGATCTTCCAGCAGTTCAATCTGCTGATGCAGCGCACCTGCCTGCGGAACGTCTGCTTTCCCATGGAGCTGGCGGGCGTGAAGAAGGCCGAGGCGGAGCAGCGCGCCCGTGAGCTGCTGGAGCTGGTAGGTCTGCCCGACAAGGCAGATTCCTACCCCGCCCAGCTGTCCGGCGGCCAGCAGCAGCGCGTCGCCATCGCCCGCGCACTGGCCACCCACCCCAAGGTACTTCTGTGCGACGAGGCCACCAGCGCGCTGGATCCCAACACCACCCGGCAGATTCTGGAGCTGATCCGGGATATCAACAAAAAGCTGGGCATCACCGTGGTGGTCATCACCCACCAGATGAGCGTGGTGAAGGAGATCTGCACCCACGTTGCCATTCTGGACGAGGGCCGCGTGGCGGAGTCCGGACTGGTTGGCACGGTGTTCGCCGCACCCAAGTCCGCGGCGGGGCGGCGGCTGGTATTCCCCGGCGGCGCCGACGCGCAGGTGTACGATCCGGCAGGCGAAAAGCTGGTGCGGCTGGTGTTCAAGGATGCCGCGACCACCAGCATCCCCATGATCGCCCAGCTGGCGTCGGAGGAGGGTATCCTCTGCAACGTCATCTCCGCCAGCACCCAGAAGCTGTCCGAAACGGTATACGGGAGCATGATGCTTGGCATCCCCAGCAATCAGTTTGACAAGGCCGTGGCGTTTCTCCATAATGTGGCCAACGTACAGGTAGAGGAGGTGGAGTGAGTATGTACAGCGATCTGTTTTCCCAGAAGTCCGTGCAGGACCTGCTGACCGTGCTGCCCTCTCTGCCCTTCGCCGTATGGGAGACGTTCTATGTCACCGTGGTGAGCACAGCGCTGTCGCTGGTCATCGGCCTGCCCTTGGGCGTACTGCTGGTGGTAGGCGAGAAAAACGGCGTGCTGCCTCTCCCCCGCTGGCTGATGCAGGTGCTGAACGTCATCATCAACCTGCTGCGCTCCATCCCGTTCCTGATTTTGATGATCATGGTGTTCCCTCTGTCCCGCCTGCTCATCGGCACCGCCGTTGGCACCACAGCCACCATCGTTCCGCTGGTGGCGGCAGCGTTTCCCTTTGTGGCGCGTCTGGTGGAGAGCAGCCTCCGGGAGGTGGACGGCAACATCATCGAGGCCGCTCAGAGCATGGGCGCCACGCCCATGCAGATCATCTGCAAGGTGATGATCCCGGAGAGCGTACCGTCCCTGATCCAGAATGTGACCATCGCGCTGACCACCATTCTGGGCTACTCCGCCATGAGCGGCATCATCGGCGGCGGCGGTCTGGGCAAGATCGCCATCGACTACGGCTACTACCGGTACAAGTATCTGGTGATGCTGGTGGCAGTGGTCATTCTGGTGCTGCTGGTGCAGGTGTTCCAGAGCCTTGGCACATGGCTGGGCAAGAAGTGCGACAAGCGCCTGAAGCGGTAAAAAAGAGCAAAAAGAAAAGACCCCATGGGGTCTTTTCTTTTTGCTCTTTTCAGGCAGATCAGTCGATCATGCTCTTGAGGTCAGCGGCGACGGCGAAGGGAGCAGCGGTAGCGGCCTTCACATCCTCGACGGTGAACTCGGGGTTGATCTCGGTCATCAGCAGACCGTCCTTGGTGACCTCGAACACACACATCTCGGTGATGATCTTGTTCACGCAGTGGGAAGCGGTCAGGGGCAGACGGCACTTCTCGAAGATCTTGGGGTTGCCCTTGGCGGTGTGCTCCATGCAGACGATGCAGTGCTTGGCGCCGACGCACAGATCCATGGCGCCGCCCATGCCGGGCATCTTCTTGCCGGGGATGATCCAGTTGGCCAGATTGCCCTCGGCGTCCACTTCCAGAGCGCCCAGGAAGCAGGCGTCCACATGGCCGCCGCGGATCAGGCCGAAGTTGGTGGCGGAGTCGATGAAGCCGCCGCCGTAAGCCACGGAGGAGGGGTTGCCGCCGGCATCCACAACGTGGTAGGGATCGTAGTTGGCGTCGCCCTCCTTGGGGGACACGCCGGCGGAGACGATACCCAGCTCAGCATGGATGATCACCTCAACGCCCTCAGGCAGATAGTTGGGGATCAGGGTGGGCAGGCCGATGCCCAGATTCACGACGTCGCCGTTCTTCAGCTCTTTGGCGCAGCGCTTGGCAATAAAGCCTTTGATCTCGGACTTTTCCATTACTTTCTGTCTCCTTCCACGATGTAGTCAACGCACATACCGTAGGTATGGATGTTCTCGGGCTCGATGTCGCCCACGGGAACGATGTACTCGCACTCGGCGATGACGGTGTCAGCGGCGGTGGCCATGACAACGTTGAAGTTGCGCATGGTGCCCTTGTACCAGCAGTTGCCGAACTCATCGCACTTATAGGTGCCCAGCAGGGCGAAATCAGCGTGGATGGGCTTCATCAGCAGGTAATCCTTGCCATCGATGGTCTGACGGCCCATGCAGAAGGGGCTCTCCTCCACTAGGGTGTCGATACCCACGGGGGTCAGAACACCGCCCAGACCGGCGCCGGCAGCGCGGATGCACTCAGCCAGCGTACCCTGAGGCAGCAGGTTGACCTCCAGCGTACCCTCGGTGTGCTGCTGGCCGACCTCGGGGGTCATGCCGACGTGGGTGGCGATCACGCGCTTGACCTGATGATTGTGGATCAGCTCCGCGATGCCGAAGAATTCCTCACCCTTGGGACCGGTGGCGCGACCCATATCGTTGGCGATCAGGGTCAGATCCTTGGTGCCGCGGGCTACCAGCTCCTTGACGATGGCGCGGGCCTGGCCGCAGGCCAGAAAGCCGCCGCACATAATCGTGGCGCCGTCGGGGATCATTGCCGCTGCCTCACGGGCAGTCAGTACAGGTTTCTTTGCCATTTCTGTTCCTCCTTGTTTTATCCCACCGGGCGGCTCGCCAGGTACGGCGGCCGGGCGGTGGTTTACAGTCGCGAAGACGGGGCTTCGTGACTTTTCTAACAATAGCATCATAGCACCCTTTGCACGAAAAAGCAAGGGATAGCCATGTTGTTTTTGCGCAAATCACCTTAATCAGAAGGGATTCCGCGCAAAAAGCGGAGAGTCGGGTTAGCGGCTCTCCGCTTTTGCTGAGGATCTTATTTCATGCCGCGCTTGACCATCTCGGTCACAGCGAAGGACGCCACGTCATCGGCGTACTTGCCGGCGCCGAAGCCGGCATCATAGCCCAGCTCCTTGGCCAGCTCGTGGGTGATACGGGGACCGCCGCAGCAGACAACAAACTTGTCGCGCAGGCCCTCGGCCTCCAGCAGCTCGATGAGGTTGGTCAGGTTCTGGATGTGAACATCCTTCTGGGTAACGGTCTGGGAGACCAGCAGCACGTCGGCGTGCAGCTCCAGTGCCTTCTTGATGAACTCCTCGTTGGGGACCTGAGATCCCAGGTTGTAGGCCTCGATCATCTCGTAGCGCTCCAGACCGTAGTGGCCGGCAAAGCCCTTGCGGTTCATGATAGCGTCGATACCAACTGTGTGGGCGTCGGTGCCGGTGGAGGCGCCGACCATCACGACCTTGCGGCCGATGTGCTCACGGATGTAGTCGTTGGTGTCCTCCATGCTCATCACGTCGGACTCCACGGTGATGACGTGGATATCCTCGTAGTTCACGGAGTGGACGCAGCTGCCGTAGACCACATAGAAGGTGAACTCCTTGTCCAGCGCGGTGTGATACGCCACGTTGGGCTCCTCAAGGCCCATCTTCTTGGCGATCTGGCGGGCAGCCTCCTCACCGCGCTCGTCATCCTTGACAGGCAGGGTGAAGCTGGTCTGCACCTTACCGTCGTTCATGGTATCGCCGTAGGGCTTCAGACGGGTCAGATCCAGCGTGGTATCGAAATCGATCTTATGGGTGTTATACAGTCCGCTGCTCATGCTCCCACCTTGCCTTTCATGACTTCAACGAAGGGGTTGAAGTATTTGTCGTCCTTGACCACAACGCCGTTCAGACCCTTGCCGCCGTCCTTAGGACGCTTGACATCGGCGAAGATGCCCTTCTCGATGGTGGTGAACAGACCCAGCTTCTCGATCTCCTTCAGGAGGTCGGTGGCCTTGGTCAGCACCTCGTTGGCGCGGTTGCGGATGATGCCGTTCTCCTTGTAGGTCAGCTCGCTGCCCAGATCCTTCATGGTGCGGAAGATGTACTGAGCGTTCTCGATAGACAGAGCACGGTCGGACATGAACGGGGTGTGGATGGCCTCGGTCATCATGCCCAGCAGGCACAGCCGCTGGTTGGTCAGGATGGTCACCATGTTGAACAGGGCGTCCTGAATGTGGCCGCGGAAGATGTTGCCGGTCATGAACTTCGTGGGAGGCATATACTTCAGAGGCGCGTTGGGGAAGATCTCACGGGCCATCTGTGCCTGTGCCAGCTCATACAGGAAGGTGTTCTCCACAGCGGGGTCCATCTCGAAGGCGTGGCCCAGACCCATCTGCTCCTCGCGCATACCGGCGGACTTGGCAAACGCCTCGTTCAGGAACTGGGAGGCCAGCACGGTATGGGCGGCAGTGATGGCGTCATCGGTGGTCAGGTAGTTATCCTCACCGGTGTTGATGATCACGCCGGCATAGCCGTTGATCACGCGGGAGAAGAACTGGTCGACGATGGTACGCTGCATATTGATATCGCGGAACAGGATGCCGTACAGAGCGTCATTCAGCATAACGTCCAGACGCTCCAGAGCGCCCATAGCGGCGATCTCGGGCATACACAGACCGGAGCAGTAGTTGCACAGCCGGATGTAGCGGTGCTGCTCCTCGCCCACCTCGTCCAGCGCGGCGCGCATGAGGCGGAAGTTCTCCTGGGTGGCATAGGTGCCGCCGAAGCCCTCGGTGGTAGCGCCGTAAGGCACATAGTCCAGCAGGGACTGACCGGTGGTACGAATGACGGCGATGATGTCGGCGCCCTGCTTGGCACCGGCCTTGGCCTGAATGATATCCTCGTAGATATTACCGGTAGCCACGATGATATACAGGTACGGGCCTTCCTTATCGCCCCACTCCTTCAGGTAGGAGTTGCGCTTGGCAACGTTCTTATTGATGCGATCCATGGTGGCGTTCACCACGGGGGTGATGGCCGCACGAATCTCTGCGTCGGAGTGAGCGGGGATCTTGCTCAGATCCAGCTCACCGCTGTTGACAGCCTCCGCCACGCCCTGGGGATCCTTGCCGGTCTCCACCATGGCGTTGCCGATGGCCCACGCAGCACCGGCGGGCAGCAGGGAGTTTGCCATCAGGTGGTCGACCACCACGTTGGGCAGAGGAACGTCCATATCGTTGACGCCATCGATACCCAGCAGACGGCAAACAGCGCGCTCCACCGTGACGGTGGTATGCTGGTCAATGAACTGCTGGGTGTCGTCTGCCACCTTGGCGGCAGAGGCACGCGCCTGTTCGACCAGCTCCATATTCAAGCCGAGTTTGCTTTCCATAGTTTAACCTCTCTCTTACTTCTTGACGTGACGCTCGTTACGCAGCAGCTTGGTGGGCTCCAGATAGCGCTGCTTGGTACCCTCGGCGACCCATGCCACGCCGGTCTTCTCCACCTTCTTCTTGCCGGTGCAGACGTCGCAGTGGCAATCCTGAACGTAGTGCTCGGGCTGGGTGTAGGAGGTGATGACGCCTTCGAAGTTGCGCAGGATGACCTTGCGGGGGGTCTCGGAGATCAGGTAGTTGGGCATAACGGGGGTCTTGCCGCCGCCGCCGGGAGCGTCGACCACGAAGGTGGGGATGCAGTAGCCGGAGGTATGGCCGCGCAGAGCTTCCATGATCTCGATGCCCTTGGACACGGGAGTACGGAAGTGGCTCAGACCCAGGGAAGGATCGCAGGCATAGATGTAGTAGGGGCGGACACGCATCTTGACCAGACCGTGGACCAGCTCCATCATCACATGGATGCAGTCATTCACGCCGGCCAGCAGCACGGACTGGTTGCCCAGGGGGATACCGGCGTCAGCCAGCATAGCGCAGGCCTTGGCAGCCTCGGGAGTGAACTCCTTGGGGGTGTTGAAGTGGGTGTTCAGCCAGATGGGATGATACTTCTTCAGCATGGCGCACAGCTCGGGCGTGATACGCTGGGGGCACACAACGGGAGTGCGGGAGCCCAGACGGACGATCTCCACATGGGGGATGGCGCGCAGGCGCTTGATGATGTACTCCAGGTTCTCATCGGAGACCATCAGGCAGTCGCCGCCGGACAGCAGGACATCGCGAACCTCGGGATGAGCGGCCACATAGTCGATGCACTTGTCGATCTGCTGCATGGGCACTTCGCAGTCGTTCTGACCGGCGAAGCGGCGGCGGGTGCAGTGACGGCAGTACATGGAACACTGGTCGGTGATCAGCAGCAGCACGCGGTCGGGATAGCGGTGGGTCAGACCGGGGGTGGGAGAGTCGGTATCCTCGTGCAGGGGATCGGCGTCCTCATAATCGGCATACTCCAGCTCCTCCGCGCGGGGGATAGCCATCTTGCGGATGGGATCGAAGGGATCGTCCAGATCGATCAGGGACAGGTAATAAGGGGTAACAGCCATGCGCAGCTTGCCCAGGGTCTTGCGGACGCCCTCTTCCTCATCGGGAGTCAGGTTCATGTACTTCTTCAGATCCTCAACCGTCTCAGCGCGGTTAGCGACCTGCCAATGCCAGTCGTTCCACAGATTCTCGGGAACATCGGCGAACAAACCGTTGCGAGTCTTCATAGTCGTTTCTCCTTCACAATATCGTGTTGTTTCGGTGTAGGTCAAAGGCTGGGGAGCCACACGGGCCCCCCAGCTTTGAAGGAAGTCGTTTAGCAGTACTTCTCGTCGAACAGCTTACGCAGCTTGGGGTTCTCGCGCAGCACATCCAGGGTGATGTTGGCGTGGTTCTTGGTGTAGCCGTTGCCGATGATCATGGTCACGTCCTTGCCGATACCCTCAGCGCCCAGAGCAGCCTTGGTGAAGGAGGTAGCCATGGAGAAGAAGTACACCATACCGTCGTCACGGACAGGCAGGATGGCGGACATCTCGCAGGACTCGATGTTCACGCAGCAGATGGACAGATCGTACTCCTTGCCACCGTTGACAGCCAGAGCAGCCTCCATGACCTCAACGGGCTTGGTGCAGTCGGCGACGATGACGTCGGTGTAAACGCCCAGCTCCATCAGGCCGGGAACCTGCTTGGGGTTGCGGACAACGCCCACGACCTTGCCCTTGGGGCCGACCTTCTTCATGGCCTCCCAGCCGCACAGCACGCCGGACTTGCCGTTGGCGCCCAGGATCAGGACGCTGTCACCCTCGTGGGGCAGCTTGCGGGCCTGCGCGGGAGCGCCGGCCACGTCCAGAGCGGCCAGAGCCAGAGGCTCGGACATATCCTCGGGCATCTTGGCATACAGAGCGGACTCGAACAGGATGGCCTTACCGACGATGTCAACGCGGTCGATATCCTTGTGGATGGCCAAGATCTTGTCGATTCTCAGCGGGGTCATGGACAGGGACACCAGGGAGACGATCTTGTCGCCTTCCTTCAGGTCGAAGCCGGGCTTGTTCTTCAGGTCCTCGCCGATGTGAGCGACGACGCCCTTGAACATACCGCCGGAACCGGTCACGGGGTTCTGCTGCTTGCCGCGCTCAGCAACGATGCCCAGGATCATCTCGCCGATCTTCTTCTCGTCGCCGCCGCAGGCCTCGGAGATCTGGGTGAAGGAAGCGGAGTCGATGTTCAGGGAGGTCACGTCGCAGACGATCTCGTTGGAGTAGACCTTGGTCATGTCGTTGTCGACCTTCCAAGCAGCCTGGGTCAGAACGCCCTTGGGCTCGATAACGCGGTGGGAACCGTACTTGTTGCCTTTCAATTCAGCCATTGTAAATATCCTCCTAAAAAATATATCTTGATTCTATGTGGTAACTTACTTCAGGGGCTTGAGGCTCAGGATCTCGCGGGCCTCAGCGGAGGTAGCGATCTCGCGGCCCAGCTCCTTGGCCATGCGGACGACCTTGGCCACCAGCTCGCCGTTGGAGCCGGCCTTCTGGCCCTTGCCCAGATAGACGTTGTCCTCGAAGCCGACACGGACGTTGCCGCCCATGGCGATACCGGCAGCGGCCATGGTCCAGGCGGACTTGCCGACGCCGGTGACAGTCCAGGTGGAGCCGGCGGGGATCTGGCTCACCAGATGGCACAGGTTGGGAATAGTGGCGGGGGTGCAGCCGTTGACGCCCAGCACGAAGTTGAACTGCATGGGAGCGCCGGGAACCTCGCCCTTCTTGGCCATGGTCAGGATGGTATCCAGATGGCCGATCTCGAAGCACTCATACTCGGGCTTGATGTTGTTGGCCAGCATGCGCTTGCCGAAGGCGCGCATGGTGGGCATGGTGTTGTCGAAGATCTCGTCGCCGAAGTTGCAGGTGCCGCAGTCGAGGGTGGCCATCTCGGGGAACAGCTCGGTGGGCTGCAGACGCTCCTCGGGGCTCATGCCGGTGGCGCCGCCGGTGGAGGGGATCATGATGACGTCGGGCAGCTCCTTGCGGATGGCATCCATCACGACGCGGAAGCGCTCGCGATCCTGGGTGGGGGTACCGTCATCGTTGCGGACATGGATGTGCAGGATGGCAGCACCGGCCTCGTAGGCGGACTTGGCCTCGCGGACCATCTCCTCCACGGTGTAGGGAACAGCGGGGTTGGAGGCCTTGGTGACCTCAGCGCCGCAGATAGCGGCCGTGATAATGAGCTTTTCCATCATGACACTCCCTTACTTCTCGATCTTTTTGCGCTGGCAATCCTTGGGGGTCACGCAGGTGCCGTGAGCGCGGCAGACCACCACGGGCTCGGCCAGAACGTCAGCGGCAGAGGCGCTGATGTCGGGGCGGGAGACGATGACCTTGCGGGCCTCGAACTTCATGGTGCGGGAGGTGTTGCCGATCTTCTCGATCTCGCCATAGGCCTCGATGTAGTCGCCGGCGTACACGGGAGCCAGGAACTCCACGTTGTCATACGCGCAGAACAGGCCCTCATCACCGTCGCACTTGATCAGCAGTTCGGTAGCGACATCACCGAACAGGTGGACCATGTGGGCGCCGTCCACCAGGTTTCCGCCGTAATGAGCATCCTTGGCGCTCATACGCAGACGCAGCAGAGAAGTCATCTTTTCCATAAGTATTTCCTCCTTAAAAATTTTGGACGTGCAATTTCTCAAACACCAGCTCCGGCCGTTATCGCTCTTTTTTGGGTATGAAAAAGGGCGCTATCGGTCAAGGTCATTGACCAATAGCGCTCCATGTATCTCTACATGACAGCAGCGCCGCTTACACCGCGCTGCCAAGCAACAGGTCTCAGGCGGGCCTGCTGCTTTCGGCGAAAAGCTCCTTCCTGCTACGCTGCTCGGGTGCCTGTCCCCACACGCAGCAGTACCCCGCTTTTCGCGCCTCTATTGACTGATATTCACGAAATCCTACTCTTAAATTATACTGGTTTTAGGGCGTTTGTCAAGGGACTTCGTGACAAGCTTGACAATAATATTTTTGCAGCTTGAAAACTTTTTGCAGCTTCTTTACAGCTTTTTTCGCACCGCGAAAATCAATAGGCTTCTTCCACCATTTTGAGGATCTCCGGCTTCAAAGACAGCATCCGACAGATGTTCAGCGCGTCCCGCGGACAGTCGGAGCGGCCCTCCACCCGGTACAGGCCGTAGTTCATGTGGCGGGCGATGACGGCCACGCCGTCCTCGTTGGTGGCGGACAGCTCCCGGCGGATCTGCTCGGTGTCCACATCCCGCAGACCGATGATCTGGTAGTGGAGCTTGGCGTACTCCGCCACCTTGTCGTAGTGGGTGGTCAGCAGCGAAATGGCGTTGACATCGTTGAGATACCGGGTGACAGCCTGCACAATGACGGCGCCCTCGTCGGGGTTGGTGCCGCGGGCGAACTCGTCCAGCAGGAACAGGGAGTAGCCCTGCTCCACCTCGGCCAGCGCCTTCTGGAACTGGACGATCTCGGAGCCGAAGCCGCTGAGTCCGGACTGGATGGACTGGAGGTCGTCAAACAGCATCTTCACGCTGTGGAACAGGGGCATCCGCGCCTCCCTGGCACAGACCAGGAAGCCCGCCTGCAGCAGCAGGGCGTTGAGCGCCACGGTCTTCATGGCCACGGACTTGCCGCCCATGTTGGCGCCGGTGATAACCGTCGCGCCCTGCTCCAGATGGATGGAGACGGGGACGAAGCGCCGCCCCTGCTCCTCCAGCAGGTCGCAGATCTCGGGGTTGATCATGTCGGTCAGCTCCAGCTCACCGTCGGTGATCTCGGGACGGATGCCGCCGAAGCGCACGGCGAACAGCGCCTTCTGCACGATGAAATCCAGCCGGCCGGAGGTCTCCGCGTCCGCCAGCAGGTCGTCCACCATCGGTGCCAGCGCAGCGCCCATGGCCTTGCGGACGCGCATTTCCTCGGCGTCCTCGTCGGCGCACAGGCGGGTGCGCTTCAGGCGCAGGTCGTCCTTCTCCGCGTCCGTCGCCGCCTTGAAAAGACGCTCCTCAACGTCCTTCTTGGCCTGACGGATCTCCTTGAGCTTGGCGGTGGCGCTGTCGGGGATGTAGAAGCCCCGGCTGCCGGTGCCGTCCGGGTCCAGAATGGCCAGCGCGGGCTTGGGGTCGTGGAGGGCGATGCCCTTGAAATGGGTGACAGCGTCGATCTCCGCCAGCAGCGGACGCAGGCCGTCCAGCCGCTGGAGGTAGCCCTTGATCTCAAACAGCTCCACATGGTCCGGCGTCTCCCCCGCCGCGCAGCGGCGCAGGGACGTGCGGATGTCCTTCATCTGGCACAGGCCGGTCATCAGCTTGGTGTACTGGCCCTTCAGCTCCTCCGCCGCGGCCGCGGCACGCTCCACGTTGTACAGCTCCGTCTCCAGCTCCGCCCGCTCCTCCGGCGTATAGAACCGCAGGCGGCGGATCTTCTCCTGCCCGAAGGGCGAGCAGCCGTGCAGAGACTCCAGCACATATTGCAGACCGATCTTCACACGCTCCTCAAATCGGATCTCGATCATGCCAACTCCTCCTTTACGTTGATAACAGGCACGTCCACTGCCTCGCGCATACGGTGCAGGAACTCGTCCTTGTCAAATTTCCATCCATAGGCCGACACCGGGTTCACGGTGATGCACAGGGTACGGGCGGCCTCCTCCGTCTCCAGCGCCACCTCCCGGGTGACCAGCTTATCCAGCGTGTCGGCGCTGAGCAGCACCTTGCTGGGGTCCTTCACCACCAGACGGCAGCGGCGCAGTACGCCTGAGCGCAGCAGCGGCAGCACCATGGTGTCCGTCAGAGCGCCGGTGATCAGCGCCGCGCCGTGCTCCTTGACGCAGGCCTCCAGACCGTCCACGGCCTCCGGCGGCAGCTCCGCCGCCTTGGGCAGATTCATCAGGCGGTAGATATGCACCGTGTCGGCGATGACCTTCTCCATGCTCATGTGGTAGCTGGCGCCGGTACAGAGGATGACGCCCTCCGCCACGGCGCGGGCGCCCAGGCTCTTCCGCCCCAGTGCGCCGTCGATGATGGAGCGGTCGGCGCCCAGCTCGAAGAAGCTCTGGGATACGGACTTGAGCTGCGTGGTGATGGACGGGCCGGCCAGCTGGACATACCCGGCGCTGCGCGCCCGGAGGATCACCACCTCGCCCAACGGAGTGGGGATGCCGGTGGTCATCAGGATCTCCTTGGTCACGTCGCCCAGGCGCAGCATATCCTTGGCCGTGGCGATCAGGGTACCCTCCTTCACGAAGATGCCGGGCTTCTCCGTGCCGGTGACTACGTCGGTGGACTCACCATCCCGTCCGATGGAGGTCAGACCCAATGTGCCGCGCAGGTGGTCGCTGGTCAGCAGCCAGTTGAGCATGGTGGTCTTGCCAGCGTTCTTGCACATACCCACGATGGACATGGTCTTCGTCTCGTTGAGCCGGCGCAGCAGCTCGTCATGCATATCGTACACGCCCTTTCCTTGGTATTCAGTCAATTTTTGAGTATAACATACCATTTTGAAAAAAGAAAGGGGGGAAAATGCTTTCCCCCTCTTTCCTTGCCATTTGTCTGCCATTTGTCAGAATGTCAGGCGCATCTTGTGCCACACCGCACCGCCGTGGGTAGAACCAGAGATGCCCTCGTCCACGAAGCCCACCTTGCTGTAAAAGTGCAGCAGATGCTCCTTACAGGTCAGCACAAGGCCCTTTCTTCCCTGCTGCCGTGCCTGCTCCACCACGTAGCGCAGCAGCTTTTCCGCGCAGCCGCGGCGCTGATAATCCGGGTGGGTCACCACGCCGAATATCATCTGCCACCCGCCGTTCTCGTTGTGATAGGACGCATCATCGAACATCTCATCCGTCAGATCGTACACATCGGTGACAAGGCCGTTGACGAAGCTCACCAGCCGTCCCTCGTCCTCCAGAAGCCAGAAGTGGTTCGGGTATGCGACCAACCGGGCGCGGAAGCTGTCCTCCTGCGCCGCCTCGGCCGGCGGGAAGCACACCGCCTCCAACGCCGTCACAGCGGCCAGATCGTCCATTGCTGCCAAACGGATCTCCATAGCTGCTCCTCCTTTTCGTAAGTCCTGTGTATACCAATGATCATTCCACAGTGACGCTCTTGGCCAGGTTGCGGGGCTTGTCGATGTCGCACCCGCGCTCCAGCGCGATGTAGTACGCCAGCAGCTGCAGCGGCACCACGCCCAGCTGGGGCAGCAGCATCGTCTCCGTCTCCGGCACGGTCAGCACCCGCTCCACACGGCTGTGCATCCGCTCCGCGCCGCTCTCGGTGGTGAGCGCCAGCACATGAGCGCCTCGGGCCTGCACCTCCACCACGTTGCTCATGGCCTTGTCGAGCAGCGGCATATAGGTGGCGGCGGCGATGACCGGCGTCCCCTCCTCGATGAGGGAGATGGTGCCGTGCTTCAGCTCGCCGGAGGCGTAGGCCTCGGAGTGGATGTAGGAGATCTCCTTGAGCTTCAGGCTTCCCTCCAGCGACAGGGCGTAGTCCAGATTGCGGCCGATAAAGAAGACTGTCTCTTATACACATCTCCGA
>ENA-OZXE01000043-OZXE01000043.1-human-gut-metagenome-genome-assembly--contig:-NODE-43-length-20205-cov-5.473548_pt1 | contig 20205 bp, 12 predicted proteins | sample MGYA00243539_ERZ654091 | MGnify/ENA primary metagenome ERZ654091 (study PRJEB26926, sample SAMN06164995) | human gut metagenome | biome: ENVO:00009003; feature: ENVO:2100002; material: ENVO:00002003... | reverse complement strand
TCGGCAGCGTCAGATGTGTATAAGAGACAGATGATTGGTTATGTGTTATATTTTATGCTGTTAAAAATGCAGAAAGTGTGTGCTTATATGTGGTGTGTGTATGCAACAATTATAATTTATATGGCTATTGCAACAATATGTCTTGGGTATAAATGTGGATTTCATCTGTATAGCATGTCATTAATACCTATAATATTTTATTCACAATACATATCAACCAAGACCGATACAAAAGACCCGAATCCACTGGCTGTGTCGATAGCAATAGTTGCTGTAAGTATAATATCATCAGCAATAGCTATAATTAACGGACCATTGTATGAAATTAATAAAACAATTATATCTGTTATGCTTGCATGTAATGCAATAAGTGTATCAGCATTTTTAATATATTATACTAAGGTGATAGTCGATCTTGTTATTGAGTCTGAGAAGAAGCTTAATTCAATTGCCAACATTGATCTTCTGACAGACCTTTACAGCAGAAGATATATGATTAATTATCTTGAAGAATATGATGCGGACGATGAAGGCTGGCTTGCAATGGCAGATGTAGATGATTTCAAGAAAATAAATGATACATATGGACATAACTGTGGTGATTATGTGTTAAATTTCATTGCACAGAAGATGAAAAATATATGCAGTAACTGTGTGATTTCAAGGTGGGGCGGAGAAGAATTTCTTATACATAATGGAACACACGACAGCACACATGAAGTATTAGAAAAATTGAGGAGAGAAATAGAAAACTCTGAATGTATTTATAAACAGCAGAAGATAAATATATCACTAACAATAGGAGTGGCACAGAGAAATGCCGATGGTGATATAGAAGAATGGATAAAGCGCGCAGATGACAGGCTTTATTACGGAAAAAATAACGGAAAGAATATGGTGGTAGATTAAGATAAAACCTCCCTGATGGAATATTTTCTTAATGCATGGCATAAGGTGCATAAGAGAGTTAATCATCAGGGAGGTTTATTGTGGATTATCAGCGTCTTGTTTCATACATATATTCATATCCGGAGGGAGTAAAGGGCAGAAATGCAGGCTTTGCAAAGGCATTAGTTCATCAGGGGCAGTTCAAGTTAAGCATCAGTTTAAGAGGCGTTAAAACAGACAGTCCGGAAATGTTTGGAATATATATGATGGTTACTGACAGCGGCTACAGGCTTATAAAGTTAGGGGAATGTCTTGTAAAAATGGGACAGATGGAATACAGTGGTGTATTTAACCCTGATAATATAAATGACACAGGTTACAGCTTCAGGGATATATGCGGACTTGCGGTTGCAATGGAGGACGCAAGATATGACTGCATGCTTTCAATGTGGAAAGATGAAGATGTAACTCCTGATATGCTTGTGTTCTCAGGAATGGACGCAAAGAAGCAGGCAGAAGCCGGGATTGTCATAAAAGAGCGCATGCGTCAGAGTGACGAAGAAGAGAGGCGGCAGGAGATAGCAGAATCTTCAGCGGGCAGACAAGAGGTGGATGGATACAATGCAGCGGTAAAAGAACGGAGGCAGTCAAAACCAGCAATGTCGGTGGGAAAATCAGAAATGGTTCAGATGAAACACACAGAGGTGGCCTCCGAAAGTGTAACCGCCCCAGAGGATATAAAAGCTGCCGGTACAGCAGTTGAAGTACCTGCGGAAACACAGCATTTGCAGCCAAAAGCACGAAGAGCCGACTCGACACAGCCGGATCCTTTTGAAAAGCTTTTTATGCGGGCAGATTATATAGATGTATTTGATGATGATTATTTCTATGACTGTATGGAGATTTCGCCTGAGAAGCTAAAGAGCCTTAACCTTAAGGAACTTGATATTGCAGGCAACAGCTTCCTGCTGCATGGTTATTATAATTTCAGGCACATACTTTTTGGAAGAGTGCGCGATAACCTTGATAATACTAAATATTTCATTGGCGTTCCGGGAATGTACTGCAACCGTGAACGTTACATGGCTTCAATGTTTGGCTTTAATAATTTTAAGAAGAGCCACAGGAGTGACTATGCCAATCCATATTTTGGATACTGGTATCAGGAAATATAGACGAATCTTAAATGATCCTGCCATGAGCCGTTAAGCTTTACATAGGAGTAGGCGGTTCCTTCAGATATAAAGCCGAGAGATTTAACAAGATTGACAGAGGAGATGTTGTCAGGGTGAATGTAAGCTTCAATCCTGTGCATCTCCTTTTCGTGTGTAAGAATCTCAAGCATATGTTTAACCATAAGGCTTCCAAGTCCTAGCTTGCGGTAGTTCTTATCAATTTTATATCCTATACGGCATGAACGGTTAATGCTTGTAACACCAAAAAAAGATACAGAGCCGAGAATTTCACTAGGCATATCGTCAGAAAAAAGAAAGAATCTGCCGAATTCACCTTTTAGTAAAGCAGCATATTCAGCCTTAAGTGTGGCTGCAATATATTCCGTTGTATAGAAATTATCAGGCTTGGCAGCTTCGTATCTGTCGAATTCTTCACGGTTACGGCTGTAGAATTCAAGTACTTTTCCTGCAAATGTTTCATCAAGTACTTTAAGCTTCATGCCTTCAAAGGCGTATTCAAATTTCATAATTATTCTCCATCAGTAGTGGCAGTGGTATTCTTTTTCTTGTTTTTACGCAGTTCCTTGAAAAATGTTGTGAGCATTTCTGAACATTCTTCTTCACATACACCTTTAGTAATCTCACACTGGTGATTGAATGTCGGAATCTGAAGGATATTAAGTATTGAACCGGCACATCCTGCTTTGGGATTCATGGAACCGATAACAACTCTTGGAATTCTTGCCTGAACAATAGCACCTGCACACATCTGACAAGGTTCAAGCGTAACATATAAAGTGCAGTTCTCAAGCCGCCAGTCGTTCATGTAGCGGCTGGCTTTCTTAATTGCAGTAATCTCGGCATGGCCGAGAGAGGTTTTATCAGTGTTACGGCGGTTGTAGCCTCTTCCTATAACCTTTCCTTCATACACAATCACACAGCCGATAGGCACTTCATTGAGTTTATAAGCCTTCTTAGCCTGTGTGATTGCCTGTTTCATATATCTGTAATCATCTTTTTCAAAAACCACCTGAGTATTCTCCACTAGATTATCCTCCACAAAATATTATAAAAATTTTAACTTTTTTGTGAAAATGCGTCAACTTATCTGGAACATTTTTCGTATTAATAATAAAAGGAGGGAACGTGCGCAGAATTATGATTGCACTGGCACAGATTAGTAGTATAATGATTATATCAGTAGGCAGTATCGGAGCTATCAAAAGTCTTATACTTCATGCATCGGTAGGATAATTCATGACTATGCGTTATGTGACAGAGTTAGTGGCTGAGCTTATTATTATGCTGGTTATGATGTAGTTCGGAAAATCATTAGGAAAGAGAAGGTACAGGGTATGAAATTAGAGGTAAGGAATTTAAAGAAAACTTATGGTACAGTTCAGGCACTGAAGGGGATTAATTATACATTTACACCAGGAGTATATGGTATTCTTGGTGCTAATGGAGCCGGCAAGAGTACTATGATTAATCTTATCACAGATAATGTATCGAGAGATAAGATGAATGGTGGAAGTATTCTTTTTGGCGAGGACAGTGCAAAGGAAGATATATTAAAGCTTGGCAAACAGTTCAGGGGTCTGGTTGGCTACATGCCGCAGCAGCAGGGATTTTATGAAGATTTTTCGCCTAAAGCATTTCTTAAATATATGGCAGAGATTAAGGGAGTTAAGAGGATTAAGACGACTGATGACAATGGCAATGAGGTTGTTAAGACTGTCAACCAGCAGATAGACGAGTTGCTAGAGGTAGTTAATCTTACTAAGGTTGCATATAAGAAAATTGGAGGATTTTCAGGAGGAATGAAGCAGAGAGTGCTACTTGCACAGGCACTTCTTGGTAATCCTAAGATTCTTATACTTGATGAGCCGACAGCAGGACTTGACCCTAAAGAGAGAATCTCAATAAGAAACTATATTGCAGAGCTGTCTAAGGACAAGATAATTCTTTTTGCAACTCATGTTGTAAGTGATATTGAATGTATTGCTGATAAAGTACTTCTTCTAAAGAGCGGAGAAATAATTGCGACAGGAACACCTGTTGAGCTTATTGAAAGCATGGCTGGAAAAGTTGGTGAGATAACATGCACGCTTGATGAGGTCGGCGAGCTGCAGAAGGAATACAAGATTGGCAATATCAGACAGAGAAAGAACGGTCTTGCGTTAAGAGTTGTAGGTGATGAGCTGCCAGAAGAAGCAGTAAAAGTTGGAGATAATATTGACCTTGAGGATGTATATCTGTATTATTTTGAGTAGAATATTGGAATATCAGATTGTCAGGGAGAAATATCATGGAACTTATTAAAGGAAGACCTGCCGATGAAACAGGAAGACTAGAAAAAGAAATCAGAGTATATGATTTGTTGGATAAGCTTGGAATGGAATATTACAGAACAGACCATGAGCCTGCTACAACAATGGAAGTGTGTAATGACATAGATAAGATTCTGGACACACTTATATGTAAGAATCTTTTCTTATGTAACAGACAGAAGACGAATTTTTATATGCTTATGATGCCGGGTGACAAGCCATTTAAGACAAAGGATCTGAGTAAGCAGATTAATTCAGCGAGACTTTCATTTGCAGATGAATCATATATGGAGGAATTCCTTGATATAACACCGGGTTCAGTATCCATAATGGGACTTATGAATGATACGGATAACCATGTGCAGTTACTGATGGATAAGGAAGTGCTTGAGGGTGAATCTCTCGGATGTCATCCTTGCATTAATACATCAAGTCTTAAATTAAAGACTAAGGAAGTGATGGAGAAATTCCTTCCGGCTGTTCATCATGAGGCGGTGATAGTTGAGCTTCCTAGGTATGAAGAACAGGAATAATATGTTTGGAGTAATACGTTTAAGGTAATGGTTTAAGGCAGCTTCTGCGTGGATTGCGGAGGCTGTCTTTTTTGTGTGTGGAGATTGTTAATTTCGTGGGGGTTGATGGTTACAGCGTGTTGAAGAGGGAAAGACCTACGCAAGCTTCACAATATGCAGAATGGGTGGGTTGAAATTATGAGAAAAAGACGTGTTGGGAAGAGAAAAACCCACTAATCAAGCTAATACAGTGGAGGTAGTAGGTCTTTGGAGAGGTAAGAGTATCATTAAATAGAAGAAAGTTTGGAAAAAGACCTACGAAAAGGCAAGAATATAATGATTGAGTAGGTTAGCAAGAGGGGATGACAGTCTCACAGTGCTTGAAAAGACCTACGCAATAGCGAAGTTGATAGAGGATAGTAGGTTATGGCAAGTTTCTGGTGATATTCGGGAGTGGTAAGAAGTTGGTTTTGCCGCCTGTTCTGACAAGGATTGCTAAAGCCAGTCCTTAGGAAATGATTCTTAGGGACTGGCTTATTTAGCTGTCTTATTTTGTCAACGCTTCACACCTTGACAACAAGCATATATAACAAGTATAATTGAAATACCGTGCAGCCGGGGTAGTAGCGGCACCTTGAACCTGCAATCCGCTATAGCAGGGGTGATGTTCGGCAGAGGGCTGATATTTATGGAGCAGCCCGGTGTAAGTGGTGTTGACATTTGGGTCTTTCACGACGGAAATCCACGAACCATGTCAGGTCAGGAATGAAGCAGCATTAAGTGGGACCTTCCGGGTGTTGAAAGGGTGCCTGGATCGAGCTAACTGCATCGGTAACGTCTGTGGATATCAGTTCGAAGCCGGACGCACGGCTTTTGTTATTAAAATGTTACTCGTCGCAGCTAATTTAGGAATGTCAGGCAGATTCGTCATGCTTGCATGTAAGAAACTGTATGATATTCCTAAATTATCCTGCGAAGCAGGAACTTAACCGACATAAGTAAAACATAAGCTGCGAAGCAGCGGCAGACGCCGGAGGCGGATGGTTTTGCGCATGAGGTTAAGGGCTGCGAAAGTAAAGACAGCGCAGAGGGAGGTAACCATGTCATATCAGGCTTTATACAGAAAATGGCGTCCGGACAATTTTAATGATGTCAAAGGACAGGATACAATAGTAACAACTCTGCGAAATCAGATTAATGCAGACAGAATAGGCCATGCATATCTGTTCTGCGGAACAAGAGGAACTGGTAAGACATCAGTTGCCAAGATATTTGCGAAGGCAGTTAATTGTGAGCATCCGGTTGATGGCAACCCTTGTGGGGAGTGTCCGACATGCAAGGCGATTGCGGCTGGAACAAGCATGAATGTAATAGAGATAGATGCGGCATCTAACAATGGTGTCGATAATATAAGACAGATAAGAGAAGAAGTACAGTACTCACCGACAGAAGGAAGATTCAAAGTCTATATAATTGATGAGGTTCATATGCTTTCAATAGGAGCGTTCAATGCATTGTTAAAGACATTGGAAGAACCTCCTGCATATGTAATATTTATACTTGCTACTACAGAAGTGGCGAAGATTCCTATTACAATCCTTTCAAGATGTCAGAGATATGACTTCCACAGGATAACAATAGAGACAATTGCCGCAAGACTGTCAGAACTTATGAAGGCGGAGGGACTGAATGTAGAGGATAAGGCAATAAAATATGTTGCCAAAGCTGCAGATGGTTCTATGCGAGATGCGTTAAGTCTGTTAGACCAGTGTCTGGCATTCTATCTGGGAAAAGACCTTAAGTATGAAAATGTATTAGATGTACTTGGGGCAGTTGACACGGCGGTATTTAGTAAAATGCTTTCAACAATTCTGTCAGGAGATGTTGCCGTGTGCATGTCACTTATGGAAGATCTGATAATGCAGGGAAGAGACCTTTCACAGTTTGTTACAGATTTTATATGGTATCTTAGAAATCTGCTTCTTATTAAGACAACTAAAGATGCAGAAAGAATTGAAGATGTAATAGAAGTATCGGCAGATAATCTTGAAGACCTGAAGAAGGATGCACAGAATGTTGATATAGATACACTTATGTACTATATAAGAGTGTTGTCAGAATTATCAAATGACCTGAAGTTCTCTACACAGAAGAGAGTTAAGACAGAGATAACATTTATAAAGCTGATGCGTCCGGCAATGGATAACAGTCAGGATATCGGCGATGTTGTAAGCCGTGTGACAATGCTTGAAGGGCAGTTACAGAAAGTACTTGATGATATTAAAAGCGGCAGACTTGTAAATGCAGGTGCTGCGGGAGGCCAGGCAGCAGTACAGCAGCAGACTCCAAAGAAGCCTGTAGTTAAGCGTGTATATGACGCTGTTCCGGAAGATGTTAAGGCAATTGCGGCAGGCTGGAAGGATATCATTGCAACGATAGATGATCCGGTTAATCAGACATTTTTACAGGCTGCACATGTTACATTAGCAGAAGATGGAATTAGTCTTGAAATTATGGTAGAATCACTTAGTGCCTATAATTCACTCAGCAGACAGGAAGTAATGGAGAGCATAGAGAATGTAATTGAGGAGAGAACAGGAGTAAGGGTTTCAATTAAAGTGACTAAGCTTAACGATGATGAGGATTTCCACAGCAGATTCGTGGATCTTAAGGAACTCGTAGGCATAGATATAGAAGTAGATGATAAGGAGGAACTTATATAATGGCTAAAAGAGGTGGTTTTCCAGGAGGAATGCCTGGTAATATGAATAATCTGATGAAGCAGGCACAGAGAATGCAGCGTCAGATGGAGGAGCAGCAGGCAGAGCTTGAGAATAAGGAATTCAGTGCGACAGCAGGCGGCGGAGTAGTTGAGGTAACTGTTACAGGTAAGAGAGAAGTATCTAAGGTTAAGATTGACCCTGAAGCAGTTGATCCAGATGATGTAGAGATGCTTGAGGATTTAATCGTAGCAGCTACTAATGAAGCTTTAAGAAAATGCGAAGAAGAGTCACAGGCACAGATGGCTAAGATTACTGGAGGACTTGGAGGATTAGGCGGAGGCTTATTCTAATGGACATCTACAGTGGTCATATTAACAGATTAATTGAAGAATTGTCGAGATTACCAGGGGTTGGGGCGAAGAGCGCCCAGCGCCTGGCATTTCACATTATAAACATGCCTGAGTCTGAGGTTAAGAGCCTTGCAGACACAATGATTGATGCAAAGCAGCATATTCACTACTGTAAGGAGTGTTTTACACTTACAGATGAAGAACTGTGTCCGATATGCCGCGACCAGAAAAGAGACCATAAGACAATTATGGTAGTTGAACATACAAGAGATATGGCGGCATATGAAAAGACAGGAAAGTACGAGGGCGTATATCATGTTCTTCATGGAGCAATAAGCCCGATGCTTGGAATCGGACCGGCTGATATCAGATTAAAGGAGCTTATGGTAAGGCTTCAGGGAGATGTTGACGAGGTTATTATCGCAACTAATTCCAATCTGGAGGGTGAGACAACAGCAATGTACATAAGCAAAATGATAAAGCCAACAGGAATTAAGGTGACAAGAATTGCAAGCGGAGTTCCTGTCGGCGGCGATCTTGAATATATCGATGAGGTTACTCTTTTAAGAGCATTAGACGGAAGAACCGAGCTTTAAATTTGGTGAAGAACCAAGCTTTAAGCTTAATGTCCTGGCGCACCGGGCATTAAGACAATATGTGTAAAATGCGTGCGCAGAAATGAAGAATACTATGGCAGAGAATATGACAGGTGATATCATATCGGATCACCGTGAACGAATGCTTAATCTGAAGAAATATTATCCTTTCTTCAGACTGATAGACACATCATTTTCTAATTTCAAGGATGGCAAATACGAAATCCTTGATATGGGCTATATAGTTATGGCGGTTCTCCGTTTCTTTATAGAGGAGAATAATTTTAAGGAAAAGGATGTTACATATCCCGAATATCTCGATTTCTTAAGGCTGATACTTAAGAGAGATTTCGGGCTTGATTTGAATGAACAGGACAGCAAGGAGATTGCTGATTATATATTTGACAAGATAAAGAATGATGGCAGGCCATTTGAATTCTCGTATTTTGATCCGGTGGACAGGAAAAAGAGAGTATCAAGAATGAAGATAATCGAGAGTTCGATAAGAGACAATACCGTGTGGTATTCGATAAGCCCTGATGCTATTGAATTCTATCTTGATACCAAGGAAATCAAGGACGAGAGCAGGATAAGCGTATCCCAGCTTCTTCTTGAGAAAATGATTAATTCACAGAACTTCCGTGGCGGAGTTGAAGTGGTTGAAAGAATCAACGAAGAGGTCAACCGTCTTAAGTTAAAGAAGAATGAAGTGCTGACAATTCTGTCGGGCGATGTATTTGCAGGAATAGAGGCTTATGAGGAATTCGTCAAGACAGGAATGAAATGGTTTGATGATGAAGAAAAGCTTTTTAAGAAGAACCGTGACCTTATTGCAAAATCAATTGAGAAGCTTAATGCATCGGGCAGCACAGGCGAAGGCTATTACAGGACGATGAACGAAATATACAGTCTTGAGACTCAGCTTAAGCAGGCAATGAACAGGCACAGCGAGCTGTTAAAGGATTGTACAGAAATGCAGAAGATGACCGATGACGCAGTAAGACGCGCCAAGCTTGGCAGATTAAGAAGCCATATAGATTTCACATCGGCACTTTCAGATATGATTAAGAGGGACAATGCAGATATATTAGTCACAATGTTAAGTCCGCTTCTAAAGCCGAACATAAGAAAGACATTTGACCTGATAAGCATTGATGATGCGCTTATGGTGAAGCCTCCAAGATATGAGGAGAAAGAGCTTATAAGCAACGAAAGACCGGAAGATATTGAATTCGCAGATGAGATTGAAGAAAAGAGAATTAAGGATAATTACGTATTCCTTATGAAAAATCTCATTGCGTGTTTGAAAAAATCGGACATTATAACACTCGGTCAGTTTGCAGATGCAATGAAGAGGGCGTATGGTGAGCAGGTTTTAAGAAATGCAGATTTCTTCTCTTTCTTTGTTAATCTGTGCCAGAAGGATGAGTACCAGCTTGGCGGTGATGCGGGAGAAGATACATTTCTTGATGCATACTTAGGGGAAGGCTTTAAAGATACGGAAAGCTTTACATTTGCAATAAGAAAAGGGCTTGGCGGGCAGGTTATATTGTCGGATAACTGTATGATGGCAGATGTTGAATTGGTACGAAAGGAAGCACATGGAGAATAGAAATCTAGATAAGGCGCTGGACATAGTTTCCAAGCTTATCACAGGGGAAAATGTGTCTGAGAGGGGCGAGAATGCAGCTCTTTATCAGGAATACAATAATAATGCAGAAGTGTATGACATCGTTCATATGTCACTTAAGAAACTTAATCTTAACATATATGAATATAACAATGGTCTGTATGTGAGTGCAGGTGATAATAACAGGGTGTTTGGATATTCCAACGAGGAATTAAGAAATGTACTTGGGTTAAGAGTTAATAAAGAATTATATCTTGCGTATTTCATAATCTACAACATAATAACAGAGTTTTATTCAGATACAATGAGTTCAACTTATGCTGAGTTCATAAGACTTGAGGACATCATTAAAAATGTTGATAAGACAACAGGTGGTATTGTCGATAAGAGCGCAGGGCTTGTGCTTGATGAGGTTGAGGAGAACAGCTTTAAGCAGATAGCACTTACATGGGACGAGCTTCCGGTGACAACAGTAGAGGATCAGACAGGAGCGAGAGCAGCAAGAAATTCAAAGTCGGGTATGGTAAAGCTTGTGCTTAATTTCTGCGTTGCGCAGGAACTTTTAGTTGAGAGTCAGGACAGATATTATCCGACAGACAGATTCAGAAGTCTTATAGAGAATTATTTTGATGATTACAGAGGACGATTTGCCGAACTTATGAATGGAGGACGCGATGCCACAGATTAACAGAATCAGAGTTAATAATGTTAAATATAATTTCGGTACACAGGTGTACGACGATTTCGTGATGCGTTTCAACTGCCAGAATACTATATATGACCTTGCCAATGGAGGTGGTAAGAGTCTGCTTATGCTGCTTCTTATGCAGAATATGCTTCCTAACTGCACACTTGATGACAAGCAGCCTATTGAGAAGCTTTTCAGACAGGGAAGCGGTAATACATGTATTCATTCTTTGGTTGAGTGGAAGTTAGATCCATGTTATCAGAAGGATGGTTTCAGGTTCATGACAACTGGTTTCTGTGCAAGAAAGGGAAGAGGCACAGACGATGAGAATCAGGATGGACAGGAACAGACAGCTGCACCGACAGCAAGTGTTGAATACTTTAATTACTGCATATTCTACAGGGAATTTGGCGATAACGACATTAAGAATCTTCCACTTGTAAGTAATGGAGAGAGAATTACATATAACGGACTTAAGGCTTATCTTCGTGACCTTGAGAAGGGCGGGTACAAATATGTTGTTAAGATATTTGACAGAAAAGGTGATTACCAGAGCTTCATAAGCAACTACGGAATATATGAGAGTGCATGGGAAATTGTGCGTGGAATTAACAAGACAGAGGGACATGTAAGAACATATTTCGAGTCAAATTATAAGACAAGCCGTAAGGTTGTTGAGGATCTGCTTATAGAGGAGATTATCCAGAAATCCTTTAATAACAAGTTGTCAGTTGATAATGATGAGGGCATGATGGCTCAGACTCTTATGGATATTAAGGACAAGTTAGTGGAGCTTTCAAAGAAACACTCACAGCTTGGAGCATATGACAGCCAGATTGCAGCTATCGACAGTTTTAAAGAATATCTGTCGACATATGAAGCATTTTACAACAGAAAAGAAGAAATAGAGAAGCAGCTATATGACCTGCTTCTTGTTGCTATGCGGGAAAGTGATAAGAAGGATAAGGAACTTAAGAGTCAGGATGACCTTATCACTAAGATGTATGATGAGCTTGCACACGAGAAGGAAGCTATAGCAGTTGCAGAGGTTATGTCTGAAAAGAATTCGATGGCAGGAGTTGAGAGCCTTGTTAATGAGACAAGAAAGGCACTTGAACTCAAGAACGCTGCAATTGAAGAGGCAAGAGGAAAGCTTTCTTTGATGGAGTCTGCGGGTGATTATAAAGATTATGCAGAATATGAGAAGTCCTATAAAGGACTTCAGATTGCGATAGATAACAGATTAAGAGAAGATACGGATATAACAGCAGAGTTAAAGATACTTGCTGCAGGTTACAGAAAATTCTATGAGACAGAGACCAGAAGACTTAAGGAAAAGCTTGATATAGCAGCTAACCGTGTTAAGGCTCTGGAAGTCAGATTATCAGAGGCTAAGGATAATCTTAGAAATGCTGACAAAGAGGCGGCAGGTCTTGGCAGTCTTTCGGATAATCTTGAGAATGAGATACAGGAATTACAGACACAGCTTGGAGTAGCTTTATCAGAGGCAGGAATTGTCGTATGTGAAAATGCGTCTGAAGAATATGATAAGTCATTCAGGGATAAAGAACTGTTAAAGAATGAAGAGACAAGAATGTCCGAAAAATTCAATGATGTGCAGCAGCAGTTAATGTCACTTAATGAGACAATATCTGCCAATAAAGCACTTATTGATATATTCACAGAGCAGTCAGAAAAGCTAGAAAAGGCTGATGAAGCTGGTAATGCAGATGCTGAGCGTATGGGCAAAATCCGTGAAATATATAGTGCAGATAATGACGAGGCAATGCTTTCGGTTATTCTTGAGACTTACCAGAAGATGCGCAGTGAATTTACAGAAGAGTGTAAGGCAGCACAGGAACTTGAGAACTTTATTGACAATGCAAGAAAGGGAACATATATCTGTAAGAGTCCTGAGAGAGACAGGCTTAAGGAATACCTTGAGAGCCAGTACGGTTCAGATGTTGTTGAGGGACATGAGTGGTTTGCAGCCCTGAATGCAGGACAGAAAAGAGATGTGTTAAAGAGAACACCTTTCATTGAGTACGCATTTATAATAAAGAACGATTTCGAGAGAATCAAAGCAGATGAGATGCTTAAGGATTTTGGCAAGGGTGCGGCTGCTTATCCTGTTATAAGCGAGCAGGTGCTTATTGATACTAAGTTAGAGATTAACAAAGACCTGATTGTATTCGCATTAAAGGATATGTCGTTCCTGCGTGATGAGGCAAAGCTTGAGACACAGATTAAGCTTGCACAGGAGGAGCTTGAGTCGCATAAGGCGCAGGCAGGAAAGCTGGCCGACAGAATGGAGCTTGTGTGGAATGATTATACATTTGCACTTGTATATAATGCTGCGTCTGGAAAGGTGGATGCGTCCGAGGCAGAAGCAATCAGATTAAAGATTGCTGACAGCGAGGCTGCAATTATTGAGGCTGAGAAGAAGAGAAGTGTGTTAAATGAGGTTAAAGAGCAGCTTTCAAGGAACCTCGCACAGACAAGAGATGATATAGAAGAGAAGGAAACAGCATGCAGCCTGCTCTCGCGTATTATGGAGATGAATACTTCTATAGATAAAAAGTATGAGCGCTTAAAGGGACTGAAGGCTGATGTGGACAGTGCAAGAAACCGCATATATGAGTGCGAGGAGGCAGCAGCTTCTGCTAATTCTGAGTATGATACCGCGAGAGATTTCGAGGACAGTACAAGAAAGGCATATGATGAAATCATTAAGTCATGGGAGGAGCAGTACGCACCTTATTATGATGAAAATGTTTCAATAGAAATCGATGACGATACATACCGTCTTGATAAGGATGAAATAGAGAGCAGATTCACCGGATTAAAGACAGCACTTTCACAGAAGAACAGTGACTTTGCAGATAAGCAGGCGCTGATGAACCATCTGTCTGCATCTATGAACAAATGTCGTGATGCAATAGAGTACAGAGGTTATACATTTGACGATATTAAGGCAAAGTATGAAGTCGGTGAGATTATGGCAGCAGGTTCACAGCAGTTAAGGAATGCCAAGGATGCTCTTAATAATCTTGTGAAGAGCAGTGATTCTGTAAGGGAAGAGCTTGAGTCACAGGAAGCACTTCTTAATAGACTTGAGGGAAGTATCGCACATGGTATTAACCAGATTGAGAATAATTATGGAAGCTTTAATGAATTCCCATGCGATGACCCGGATGAATTCATTACACAGCACAAGGTACTTATTAAGAAGTTAGAGGATAACACCAAGGTTCAGGAAAAGACACGCAGACAGATGTCTGATTCATTAAAAGACATTCTTGTATGCAGAAAAGACCTTGAAAGAATCGTGTCTGATGCGGGCATGCATGTTCCAGAAGAATTCCGTCCTGAGGATGCACAAGGAATTACAGCTAATCTTACAGAATATGAGGCTGTTCATAAAGAATATGCTTCAATTACCAGATTAGAGTATAAGAAGGTTGATGAATTTAATAAGAATAAATCTAAGCTTATTGACCTGCTTAACGGATTTAATGCAGTCGAGCTTGCTGATGAAGTAAGGATATCACTTAATGTTCCTGAAAATGTGGCTAAGACAAGAAGTATGATTGAATCGTTAAATGAGACGAACACATTTATACAGTTAGAAAAAGACCGCATTGCCAAGGGTATAGAGGATATGCAGATGATTAAGGATAACTTTGAAAATCGTTGTATCCAGACATGCAGTAATATTAAGACTGAGCTTGACCGTCTGCCACAGTTGTCTAATATCAATCTTGACGGAGAACAGATTGCAATAATCAGTTTGCAGATTCCTTATATAAAGGAAGAATTATATAAGGAAAAGATGTCTGAATATATTGATGAAACTGTTTTTATGGCGGAAAGTTTTAAAGAGCCTGCGGAAAGACTCAAGTATATAAGAAACAGACTGTCATGGAAGAGACTTTTCTCAGTTATTGTCACAGATATGAATTCAATCAGAATTAATCTGTATAAGAGAGAGAGAATCAAGGACCAGAGCCGTTATTTAAGATATGAGGAAGCGGTTGGCTCAACAGGACAGTCACAGGGTATATATATCCAGTTCCTTATTGCGATTATCAACTACATATCTAATATGAATTCTTCAGGTAATGAAGGTGTTGAGGGTAAGACAATATTCATAGATAACCCATTCGGTGCGGCAAAGGATATATACATATGGGAGCCAATATTCAAGCTGCTTGCAACTAATCATGTCCAGCTTATTGTTCCGGCAAGAGGTGCAACTCCTGCTATTACAGGAAGATTCGATGTTAATTACATACTTGGTCAGAAGCTTGTTGATTCAAGGCAGCAGACTGTGGTTGTTGATTATTACAGCAGCACGAAGGAATCAGAATTGGAATACACGAGAATGGATTACGAACAGGCTACATTTGATTTTTTGTAACATATTTGTAACAATTCTGTGAACTTGGTTTACAATGAACTTAGGCTGTGCTAAACTTTAATGAGTTGTAAAATGCGATAAATAAATTATTCACAACATTCATCAAGTAAGCATTGGAATGAGGAATATATAATCATGAATAAATACGAATTAGGAATTAAGATAGACCAGATTAAGAAGCTGGCAGCGAAAAAGGAATACACAGAAGCGGCAGCCATAGCTAAGGATATTAACTGGACTAAGGTTAAAGACTGGCAGGCACTTGCCACAGCCATTAATGTGCAGGAAGCAGTCGGGGACTATGAAGAAGCAAGAGACATGGCAATTCTTGCTTATAACAGAAACCTTGGCGGAAGAAAGCTGGTTTATAAGCTTACTGAATTCTTTATTAAAGTTGGAGATTTTGATAATGCTAACGAGCTTTATGAAGAATACAGCAAATCTTCACAGCATGATGTGAGCAGATTCATCCTGTATTATGACCTTAGAAAGGCACAGAATGCATCAGATAATGAACTTGTAGGAATCTTAGAGGATTACAGGGATCATGAGATTGATGAGAAGTATATGTATGAGCTTGCAAAGCTGTATTATAAGACTGGAAGAAAAGAAGAATGTATTAAGACATGTGATAATATCGTTCTGTGGTTTCAGGATGGTATATACGTTGAGAAAGCAGTACAGTTAAAGGAAAAGCTTGGTGTTGTTCTTACTAAGACACAGAAAGGTATCTTAGAAGATGTAAGAAAAAGAAAGGAAGATATAGAGGCAACTAAGGAAGAGCTTTTTGCAAAGCTGAAGGAACTTGCTAATCTTAAGAGAGATGAAGTTGAAGATGTTTTCCGTGAAGAAGATGAGAAAGAACAGAAATCAACTGGTAAACAGCCAGTGCCAGAGGTAAGTCTGAATGTTCCTGAGTTTGCTAAGGAACAGGAGGAAGGACCTCTTTCAATAGACCTTGTACAGAACGACCAGAATGATGATATCAAAGCATTTTTAATGAAAGCTCTGAATAAGGATGAAGATGCAGATAATACTAAGGACAGCTCTGTTGTTATGTCTAAGATAGAGACTCCTCAGGTGGAGAAGCCAGAGGTTTCTGAGACACTTAGCAAAGATGGAGAGAAGAATTTCTCAAGCGAGATTAATAAGGCAAATGTCTCACTTAAGGAGCTTATTGAGAATGCAAAGCAGAAATTAGCTGATAATTATGAGCAGATCAATAAAGAAGACGAAGCTGAACAGAGAAAAGAAGCTGAGGAAAGAATCAATAAGGAAGCAGAGAATATAGATATTAATGTTCCTGTACCTGAATATAACAATTTATATGATACAAGAAATCTTCAGGAAGAGCTTGCTGCCAAGATGAGTGACTTGTTCGGTGATGAGGAAGAAGATGCTGATGTTAAGACATTTGTACCAGCTTCTAAGAATAAGGAAGAACAGCTTGCAGAGGAGGTTAAGACTCCGGCTCCTGTAACTGAACAGGTTGTTAATGATGATGCAGAAGTTCAGGAAGATGATGACCAGATTGAAGGCCAGATGGATATAACAGAGTGGATGCAGTCTGTAAGAGAAGAAAAGTATGGCAAGCAGGATACTAAGGAATTCTCAAAGTCAGAGCTTGAGCGTTATCTTGATGAGAAAGACGAGAAAAGTGCAGCTTATGAAAAGCTTGTAGAGCAGAAGAAAGCAGAAGCACTGGCTGATGGTAAGGAGATTGATAAGGAAGAAGCAAAGAGAGCAGCTCTTGCACAGATGGCAGTTGATTCAGCGAGAATGGATCTTGCAATAAGAACAGGTAAGGCTGCAGCGAGACTAGAGCAGGCAGCAACTGCTATAGAGAATGAAGATATTCCTTTAGTTACAGCACAGATACCAACTGTGTCAGAATCAATGATTTCAGATATCAATTCAATTATGAATGAAGATATTGATAATAAAGACAATAAAGAAGAAGGTGAGGAGGCTGTTGTACTAGATGAGGTAGCTGCAGGTGTTGAGCCGGAAGAAACAGTAATTCCATTCACCAGACAGGAAGAAGAACAGCCATTGACTATGGAAGAAGAGATTGAAGAAACTGAGCAGATAGAGAAGAAGCTTACAGGAGAACTGGCAAAGATATTCAGAAAGTACAGAGATATGCCAGGACTTGAGGAACAGTTAGCTGATCTTTTCGATACAATTGACGATGAAATGCAGATGAATTCATCAGCATCAGGAAATATTCTTATTTCTGGTAATTCAAGTTCTGATAAGACAGACCTTGCAAGAACTATAATAAGAGCTATTAATACTTTATATCCAGACCAGCCAAAGAAGATTGCTAAGACATCAGGAGAGAGTATTAACCAGAGAGGTATTGCCAAGGCAATGGGAAGACTTAAGGGAACAGCTCTTATCGTTGAAGGCGCAGGAACAATCCAGCCTAAGAGAATTAATGAACTGCTTAACTGTCTTGAACAAGATACAGGAAGAATGATTGTCATATTTGAAGATTCAGATACAGACATGAATGTTCTTATCAACTTTAATCCTGAGCTTACCAAGACATTCAATCACAGAATTGTTCTTAAGCAGTACACAGTTAATGAGCTTGTTGAGATGGCGAAGAGATTCGCAAGAAAGAGACAGTATGAGGTTGATGATGATGCATTACTGGAACTGTATCTTAAGATTGACAAACTCCATAACGTGAATGATAATATTAAACTTGATGATATCAAGGAAATAATCAATCAGGCAATTGTCAACTCTGAAAGAAGAGCATCAAGAAGATTCTTTGGCGGACTTAAGAAGAAGAGAAGCGAGAATGGTGATGTTATATTCTTGACAGAGGCAGATTTTAAAGACAGATAACTTATAATATTATGCACAGATGTGCTTACACAGGGAGGAAAATATGACTAACATCGATGAAATGTCAATTAATGCAATCAGGGTATTGTCAGCAGATGCAATCCAGAAGGCTAATTCAGGACATCCTGGACTTCCACTTGGAACTGCACCAACAGCTTATGAATTATGGACTAACCATATGAATTACAACCCGGCTGATCCAGAATGGAAGAACAGAGACAGATTCGTTCTTTCTGGCGGACATGGTTCAATGCTTCTTTATTCATTGTTCCATTTACTTGGAATTGGCAATCTTTCTTTAGATGATGTGAAGAATTTCAGACAGATGGGTTCTAAGACACCTGGACATCCAGAGTATGGTCACACAGTTGGTGTTGAGGCTACAACAGGACCTCTTGGACAGGGTATGGCTATGGCAGTTGGTATGGCTATGGCAGAAGCACATCTTGCGTCATTATTCAATAAAGACGGATACAATGTAGTTGACCATTACACATATGTACTTGGTGGAGACGGATGTATGATGGAAGGTATTTCATCAGAGTGTTTCTCACTTGCAGGAACATTAGGTCTTTCAAAGCTTATTGTATTCTATGATTCTAACAATATATCAATTGAAGGAAGCACAGATATTGCATTTACAGAAAATGTAATGAAGAGATTTGAAGCATTTGGCTTCCAGACAATCGAAGTTGCTGATGGCAATGATATTGAAGCTATCGGCAAGGCTATTGAAGAAGCCAAGGCAGATAAAGAAAGACCATCACTTATCAAGGTTAACACACTGATAGGATTCGGCTGTCCTGCAAAGCAGGGTAAGGCAAGCGCACACGGTGAGCCTCTTGGTATTGATAATGTTGCAGCACTTAAGGAAAACCTTAACTGGCCATGCAAGGGTGATTTCGAAGTACCACAGGAAGTATATGATCATTATAAAGAGATAGCAGCAAGAATGGCTGAGCCGGAAGAAGAATGGAATAAGCTTTTTGCAGAGTATTGTGAGAAGTTCCCTGAGATGAAGGAACTCTGGGATAAGTACTACAATGGATGTGATATGTCCGATTTGTTCAATTCTGAGAAATACCTTGCAAAGCCTGAGAAGGCAGAAGCAACAAGAAGTTCAAGTGGAACAATTCTTAATATGATTAAGAATGTAATGCCTAACCTTATCGGTGGTTCAGCAGATTTAGCACCATCTAATAAGACTAATATGAAGGATGCAGGTGATTTCTCTAAAGAGAATTATGCAGGAACTAACCTTCATTTTGGTGTAAGAGAGCAGGCTATGGCAGCAATTGGTAATGGACTTGCACTTCACGGTGGATTAAGACCATTCGTTGCAACATTCTTCGTATTCAGTGATTACACAAAGCCAATGGCAAGACTTACATCACTTATGAAGCTGCCACTTATATATGTATTCACACATGACAGTATCGGAGTTGGTGAGGACGGACCTACACATGAGCCAATTGAGCAGCTTGCAGCATTCCGCTCAATGCCTAACTTCACAGTATTCAGACCATGTGACAGAACAGAGACAGCACTTGCATGGGAATATGCTATTGAATCTAAGGATGAGCCAACAGCATTAGTTCTTACAAGACAGAATCTTCCACAGATGGCAGGTTCATCTAAGGAAGCACTTAAGGGTGCATATATTCTTGAGAATTCTGATAAAGAGACTCCAGATGGAATTATTATTGCAAGTGGTTCTGAAGTAAACCTTGCTGTATCAGCAAAGGCAGAGCTTAAGAATGCAGGAATAGATGTAAGAGTAGTAAGTATGCCATCTATGGACGTATTCGAGAAGCAGTCAGAGGAATACAAGGAATCAGTCCTTCCTAAGAGTGTAAGAAAGAGAGTTGCAGTTGAGGCACTTTCAGACTTCGGCTGGTACAGATATGTAGGACTTGATGGAAAGGTTATCTGCATGAAGGGCTTCGGAGCTTCAGGTCCGGCTAACCAGTTATTCGAGCATTTCGGATTCACAGTAGAGAATGTAGTTAATACTGTTAAGAGTCTTTTCTAAGA
>ENA-OZXE01000006-OZXE01000006.1-human-gut-metagenome-genome-assembly--contig:-NODE-6-length-31841-cov-9.536022_pt1 | contig 31841 bp, 40 predicted proteins | sample MGYA00243539_ERZ654091 | MGnify/ENA primary metagenome ERZ654091 (study PRJEB26926, sample SAMN06164995) | human gut metagenome | biome: ENVO:00009003; feature: ENVO:2100002; material: ENVO:00002003... | reverse complement strand
GCTGCAGTCTCGTGGGGTCGGAGATGTGTATAAGAGACAGGTGACGGCCTGCTCTGGCCTGCGGTGCTGGCGAGCCCAAAAAACGCGCAGCCGGGGAAAATTTTTTTCGGGCCGTTTCGTTTCGCCCGAGCGGCAGAAAGGAGGGAACGCCATGCCGAACCCAACCAACAACAAGCTCGTCGACAGCAAGACCATCGCGGCCCTGTTCGACATGACGCCCCGCCGAGTGCAGCAGCTCACCAAGGATGGCGTCATCGCCGCGGTCAAGGAAGGCAACGCCAACCGCTATGACCTGCTGCCGACGATCCAGAGGTACATCCGATACCTGACGGCCAAGGCCAACGGCCGGGAACCGTCGAAGAAGGACAGCGAGATCGAGGGCCGGCGTCTGGAGGCCGAGGCTGACCTCAAGCGCAGCAAGGCAGACATCGCCGCCCTCCAGCTCAGTGAGCTCGAGGGCACCATGCACCGCAGCGAGGACGTCGAGGCTGTGATGACCGACCTCGTCTACAATATCAGGTCGATGCTCGTGGCCCTGCCGGGCCGTCTGGCCGTCGACGTCACCGGCGCAGCAACACCCGCCGAGGCGTCTGAGATCATCCGCACAGAGGTCTACAAGATCCTGACGGAGCTGGCCGGTTATAAATACGATCCCGAGGTGTACGCCCGGCGAGTAAGGGATCGGGAAGGCTGGAGCGAGCAGCTCGCCGATGACGCGGACGACTAAAAAAGCCGCCGCGAAGCTCAATACCGCCATCGCCGGAGCGGTCAAACGCTTCGCCCCGCCTGAGAGCCTGACCGTGGACGAGTGGGCCGACAAGCACCGCCGCCTCTCCCCGGAAAGCTCAGCCGAGGCCGGCCCGTGGCGTACCAAGCGCACCCCGTACCTCGAGGAGCCCATGCGGGCCTTTACGGATCCGAAGGTGCACAAAATAGTCATGGTGGCCGCCTCTCAGGTCGGCAAGTCTGAGCTCGAGCTCAACATCATCGGCTACATCATCGATCAAGACCCCGGCAGCATCCTCTACGTCCACCCGACCATCGACGACGCCCGGAAGTTCAGCCGCCTCCGCGTGGCCCCTATGATCCGCGACAGCAAACCCCTGAAGGCGAAGGTGCACGACGTCAAGGCCAAGGACAGCGGCAACACGATCCTTCAGAAGTCGTTCCCGGGCGGGATGCTCACCCTGACCGGCTCCAACAGTGCCTCGGCTCTGGCCTCCACGCCTGCCCGCTATATCATCGGCGACGAGCGCGACCGCTGGGCGACCAGCGCCGGCACCGAGGGCGACCCGTGGGCGCTGGCCGAAGCACGTCAGGCCACATTCTACAACGCCAAGGCGGTCGAGGTCTCCACCCCGACCATCAAGGGCAACAGCAACATCGAAACGAGTTTTTACCAATGCACGCAGGAACGCTGGTGCCACCGCTGCCCCGAGTGTGGGGAGTACAGCGAGATCGTGTTCGACAATATCCACTTCGACCCGGAGGCCAAGAGGATCCGCGGGAAAAAGTCGTGGAGCCTCAAGAGCGGCGTCTCGTGGAGCTGCCCGGCCTGCGGCTGCCTGATCCCCGAGGACGTCATGCGAAAGCAGCCGGCCAAGTGGATCGCCGACAACCCGGACGCCTACAAGAAGGGCGTCCGTTCTTTTTGGCTCAATGCCTTCTCGAGCCCGTGGACTCCGTGGGAGAAGATCGTCCTCAAGTTCCTCGACGCCAAGGATGACCCGCAGCGCCTCAAGGTCGTCTACAACACCCTGCTCGGCCAACTGTGGGAAGATCGCGGCGACCTCGAGGACGAGGACACCATGCTCGCCCGCCGTGAGGACTACGGCACCCGCCCGGACGGCACCCCTGTGGAGCTGCCTGACGGCGTGCTCGTGCTGACCTGCGGCGTCGACACTCAGGACAACCGCCTCGAATACGAGGTAGTCGGTCACGGGAAGTATGGCGAGACGTGGGGCGTCGTCAAGGGCTACATCATGGGCCGGCCAGACACCCCGGAGGTTTGGCAGCGGCTCGATGACGTGGTCGACCACGTCTACAAGTTCAAAAATGGCCGCGGCCTGAAGATCTCCATCACCTGCGTCGACTCCGGCGGCCACTTCACCCAAGAGGTCTATGAGGCGTGCCGGGCCCGCGTCGGCAAGCGAGTCTTTGCCATCAAGGGCAAGGGCGGCGACGGCATCCCCTTCGTCTCGCCCCCGAGCAAGGTGCCGATCCGCGACAACAAGCGGATCACCTGCTGGCTCTACACCATCGGCGTCGACGCCGGCAAGGCGACGATCATGGCTAATCTGAAGGTGCAGGAGCCCGGGCCAAAATACTGCCATTTCAACCGGCACCCCGACGCCGGTTATGACCTCAATTTCTTCAACGGGCTCCTCTCCGAGAAGCTGGTGCTCACGCACACGCGCCGCGGCGACCGCTGGGCATGGGAGAAGCTGCCCGGGCACAACCGCAACGAGGCCCTCGACTGCCGCGACTACGCCAACGCCGGCCTCAAGATCATCAACCCCGACATGGACGCCATCGAGCGCCGCCTGCAAGGACTGGAGGAAAAACCGAAGGCCCCGCAGCAGCGACGGCAGCGGCAACGGCACAACCGGGCCGACGCCTTCGACGACTGGTAAGGAGGACAGACCACAATGAGAAAGACCCGCGAACAAATCGAGTACCAGCTCTCCATCAAGAGGAACCGGCTGGAGCTCTACCTGAAGCGAGAGGCCGAGATGCTGGACGGAGGCGTCCAGAGCTACGGCATCGGCTCGCGCAATCTGGCCCGCTACAACACCGACCTCGGATCCATCCGGGCCGCCATCAAACAGCTCGAGGCAGACATCGAAGCCCTCGAGGCCGCACTGAACGGCGAGAAGCCGCGAAAAGCTGTGGGAGTAGTGCCCCGAGACTGGTGAAAGAAGCCCCGAAAGGGGCTTTTTTCATAGGCCGACGCCGGGAGTTTTCGCTCCTTTTCTCCCGACTCGGCCATCTTCACCATGAAGGAGGTGAGCACCATCAGCAAAAGAAAAAGCAGAAGCCGCCCACAGAACAGGCGGCAGCAGCCGCGCCCTGTGAATAAGGGCTACGGCGACGCCGGCGCGAGCTGGCACAAGAAGGCGACCAAGGGCTTCAGAGCTATGAGCGGCAGCCCGAAGGAGGACATCGACGCCAACAACTACACCCTGCGGCAGCGTGCCCGGATGCTTTACATGGCGGCCCCGATCGCCACCTCTGCCATCCGCACCAACCGCACCAACGTCGTCGGCATCGGCCTCCAGCTCAAGAGTCGGATCGACCGCGAGGCGCTCGGCATGACGCAGGAGGCCGCCGACGCATGGCAGGCTCAGGCCGAGCGTGAGTTCGCTCTCTGGTCTGAGAACAAAAGGGCGTGCGACGCCACCGGCGTCAACAACTTCGCAGCCATGCAGCAGCTCGCACTCTCCTCGTGGCTGGTCAGCGGCGACGTGTTCGCCGTCGTGAAGCAGTACGAGCCGACGCTGCTCACGCCCTACTCGCTACGCCTGCACCTGATCGAGGCCGACCGAGTCGCCACGCCAACGACCTCCGGCATCATCACCCCGATGCTGCTGACCACCGGCAAGGCGGCCAACGGCAACACCATCTACGACGGCGTCGAGGTGAACGGCGACGGCCAGATCGAGGCGTACCACATCCGCAGCACCTACCCCTTCGAGCTCGGCAGCACGACGACAACGTGGGCCCGTGTTCAGGCATACGGCGAGCGGACTGGCCTGCCGAACATCCTGCACGTCATGGAGAGCGAGCGCCCGGATCAATACCGCGGCGTCAGCTATCTCGCGCAGGTCATCGAGCCCCTGCTCCAGCTTCGCCGCTACACCGAGAGCGAGCTGACTGCGGCGGTCGTCGAGTCGTTTTTCACGGCCTTCATCAAGACCGAGGCAGGCGCCGGCGACAACCCGTTCAACGAGGTCGGGAGCAGCCTGCCGGAGGTGAGCCGAGATCCTAACGAGTACGAGATGGGCCCCGGCCAGATCAACATCATGGAGCCCGGCGAGGACGTGACCTTTGCAGACCCCAAGCGGCCGGCCAGTGGCTTCAACACCTTCCTGCGCGCCATCTGTGAACAGGTGGGCGCCGCGCTCGAGATCCCGGCCGACCTTCTGCTCAAGAGCTTCAACAGCTCGTACAGCGCCAGCCGCGCCGCCCTGATGGAGGCGTGGAAGGCGTTCCGCATGAGGCGCAAGTGGTTTGTCGATGACTTCTGCACGCCGGTATATGAGATCTGGCTCTCTGAAGCCGTCGCCCGCGGCCGCATCAGCGCCCCGGGCTTCTTCGCAGATCCGGCGATCCGCGCCGCATACCTCGGCGCCGAGTGGATCGGCCCCTCTCAGGGACAGCTCGACCCGACGAAGGAGATCACGGCCGAGATCCTCGCCATCGGCGAAGGTATCACGACCAGAGAGCAGGCGACCATCCGACTCAACGGCGGTCAGTGGGACGCCAACGTCGACCAGCTCACTCGGGAAAACGAGAAGCTGCGCGCAGCGCAGGGGCAGGTCGACCAGAGCACAGCGGCCAGCGGCACGATCTCCGCAGCTCTGCGGGAGGCAATCGTCGCCGAGGCCATCAAAAGCATCAAGGAAGGAGACAAGCATGAGAACGCATAACACTCCCCGGCTCTGCGCCGGGCCTCAGACTGCGGGCACGCCGATCAAGTTCTGGAACGTCGCCAGCATCGGCGACGACGAGGGCGAGATCACCCTCTACGGCGACGTCGTGAGCCGTCAGCCTGTGGACTGGTGGACGGGCGAGCCCGAGCCCGGCCTCTACATCGCGCCCGAGAGCTTCATGGAGGATCTCGCGGCCGTCAAGGGCAAGAGCAACATCACCATCAAGATCAATAGCTGCGGCGGCGACCTCTACACCGGCATCGCCATCCACAACGCCATCAAGGGCCTGACCGGCCACAAGGTCGTCGTCGTGGAAGGCATCGCGGCCAGCGCGGCCAGTGTCATCGCCTGCGCAGGTGACGAGGTGCAGGTCTATCCCGGCAGCATGGTGATGATCCACGGCGTCGCCGGGCTGCTCTACGACTACTACACCCTCGCAGACCTGAAGAAGCTCCAGAAGGACTTCGACGCGAGCGAGCGGGCCATCGCGGAGATCTACCACGCCAAGACCGGCCTCGAGGTCGACCAGCTCCGCAGCATGATGACCCGCGAGACGTGGATGGTCGGGCAGGAGGCCATTGACAACGGCTTTGCCGACACCCTGCTCACAGACGAAGGCCCCGACGTCACCCTGAGCGCCGACAAGAAGGTGCTCCTCGTCGCCGGCATCCGGCACGACGTCAAGGGCTTCAGACACATCCCGGGGACGATCCCCATCGACAACAGCATCCACGCCGCCCCTGCGGCTGGAAATAAACACGCGGCCGCCAAGAACGACGGCCCCAAGAAGGAGGACAACAAGACCATGACCCTCGAAGAAATGAGAGCACAGCACCCCGACGTCGTGGCTCAGATCGAGCAGCAGGCGGCCGAAACTGCCAGAACGCAGGAACGCGCCCGCATCGAGGCCATCGACAGCATCGCCGCAAGTGTGGGCGACGCGCAGCTCGTCAGGGACGCCAAGTACGGCGAGACCCCCTGCACCGCTGAGCAGCTCGCGCTCAAGGCTATGCAGAAGCAGGCGGCCCTCGGTGCCAAGCACCTGAAGGACGCCAAGGCTGACAACGACGAGTCCGGCGCTGCCGGCGTCGGCGCTGCCCCTAACGGCGGCGAGGAAGGCAGCGAAAACGACGACAAGGCAAAGGTGGACGCCATCGTCGGCCTCTACAACTCCACCAAGTCTCAGAACGGAGGTAAGAAGTAATGAGCAAGAGACTGGACGAAAACCTCGGCAGCGTCGGCTATGACGGTCTGATTGTTGCCAACGAGCCCGTCGCTGACGTGTTCACCGTGACCATCCGCAAGGAGGCCACCGCCGCAGCCACCTATAAGCGCGGCACCGTGCTGGCCCTGTCTGCCGGCACCGCCGGCGACGGCAAGCTGGTGATCCTCGGCTCCACCGCGACCACCAACGAAACCCTGACCGCCAACTGCATCCTCGCCGAGGACGTGGAAGTCGGCACCACCGCGGACGTGACCGTGCTGGCCTACCGCACCGGCCACTTCGCCCGCAACAAGCTGGCTGTCGCAAGCGGCTACACCCTGAAGGCGACCGACGAGGAGGAGCTGCGCAAGGCCGGCATCCTGCTCTCCGACGCCATCGAATACTAAGAGAAGGAGGACAACAAAATGCCTTTTAACTTCTACGACACCCACACGCTGCTCATGGCCGTGCAGCAGCTCACCCCTGCTGCGACCTTCCTGCGTGACCGCTACTTCCCCACCAACGACGCGAGCGACATCTTCGCCACCGACGACGTGCTCGTCGAGTTCCGTGACGGCAGCAAGAAGCTGGCGCCCTTCGTGGCCCCTCGCAAGGGCGGCGTCACCGTCCTGCGCGCCGGCTACAATATGGAACGCTACACCCCGCCCTTCGTGGCTCCCCGTCGCGTCCTGACCCTCGACGAGCTGCGCAAGCGCGGCTTCGGCGAGGCTCTCTACTCTCAGCTCACCCCTGAGCAGCGCCAGCAGACCCTCATCCTGCGCGACGCTGACGAGCTGGGCGAGCTCATCACCAACCGCGAAGAAGCGATGGCCGCCGAGACCATGCTGACCAATGGCTGCGTGATGAAGCACATCGCCGACGACGTCGACAAGGCCGACGAGATGGAGATCCGTTTCTACTCCGAGGCCAGCAACCCCGCGACCTACACCCCGACGGCCAAGTGGGACGCCACCGGCGGCAAGATCCTGAAGGATCTGGAGGCCATGATCCGTATGCTGACCAAGCGCGGCCTCCGCGCTTCTGATCTGGTCTGCTCCCCGGACGTGGCTGACACCATCATCAACGACGCGGCCGTGCAGAAGCTCCTCGACAACCGCCGCATCGAGATCGGCAGCGTGGAGCCTGAGCTGCTGCCTGACGGCGCTGCCATCGTGGCCCGCCTGAACGTCCTCGGCCGCATCATCAGCGTCATCTCCTACGACCTGACCTACACCGACGACGAGGGCAACGACAAGCTCTACATCCCGTCCGGCAAGTGCGTCCTCACCGCTCCCGGCGCTGGCCGCACCGCCTACGGCGCCGTCTCTCAGGTCGAGCAGAGCGACGGCGAGTTCCACACCTACGCCGGCCGCCGCGTGCCGAAGTATGTGAGCAGCGCCGAAGGCAACAGCCGCACGCTGACCATCTCCAGCCGCCCGCTGATGATCCCCAACAACAAGAACCCGTTCATCGTTGCGGACGTCCTGACGGACTGAACGCAGCAGAAAGGAGCAGAGCATGATCCAGATTATCAAGGGCACCTTCGGCTACTATAACGGCCGCAAGGTGATCCCCATCACTGAAGCAGACGGCCCTCAGAAGTTCGACGACGAGCTGGAGGCCCGTCTGGTGAAGGAAGGCGTCGCCAAGTACATCGGCGAGCCGGGCGAGACTGCCGAGCAGCCCGCACCCGCTCCCGGCGACGACGCCGACGAGCCTGCCAGCACCAACACCGCGGCCGACGAGGCCCCTGAGTACAACGAGGACATGAAGCTCGACGAGCTGAAGGAAGTGGCCACGCGCTATGGCGTGGACGCCTCTGCTATGCGCAAGAAGGCCGACGTCATCGCTGCCATCGAGACCATCAAGGCCGAGCAGCCTGATGACGGCGCCGACGACGAGGAGCCCCCTCAGATCGGCGCCGCCGATCCTGTCTGATGGCCTTCAGCTTCAAGGCGATGGTCGAGGCCGACCGCCGGCGCACGTTTCTCAATCTCGACGAGTTCGGTGAGAAGCACACCGTCGAAGGCAGAGCCATCGCCGCCGTGCTGGACGACAATGCCCTGAAGGAACGCCAAGGGGGGCAAGAGCTGAGCGTCGCGGAGTCCTCTCTGCTGCTTTACGCAGCGGTCGAGGATCTGCCCGCTCGGCGCCCGGCGGGCGAAGGGCTCAACGTCGACGGCCGCGAGTACATCGTCAACGACTGGAGCGAGGACATGGGGATCGCCACCGTGGCCCTCGGCCAGACTGTCACCATGTAGGAGGTGCCCCATGTCCATCGTCAACAGCATCGAAACCGTCCGGGACTGGCTGACCGCCGAGGTCTGCCCTCTGGTCAAGCTGAAGCTCCCCGGCGACAACGCAACGGACGCCTCCTACCCATACAAGCTGGTAAACCCGGCCGCGTTCTCGCTTTTCGTACCATCGAAGGACAGGACGCCCCCGAACATCGCCGCGCCGATCCCGTCGGTCTGCGTGCAGATCGTTCAGGGCGACGACGACCTGCTCCAGAGTGCCCGAGACATCAAGATCCGGCTCTGCTTCTCAGCGTGGGATCCCGGCTACCACGGGCCCGACATCTTCAAGCCGAAGGGCGACGGCAGCGGCACCTACATCCAGCAATACAACGAGGCGGCGGCCTCCTACTTCGTGAAGAACGGAGAGGGCTGGCGTGACGCATGGAATTTTGTGGACACAGCTCTCCGGCTGATTGAAAACGCCGAGTACCTCGGCGACCTCCGCGTCATCAAGGAGAAGGGCATCACCTTCGGCCCCGTCACGGAGCAAGACGCCGTCCCCGACTTCTACCCGTACTGGTTTGCATGGGCTGAGTTCTCCGTCGAGGAGACACTGACCCGCAACCCGAAAAGCTACCAACACCTGCTTTAAGGGCAGCCGCTCGGCTGCCCTAATTTCATGCAAAGGAGGATAAGCAGATGGCAAACGAATACCTCTACGGCGCCTACGGCCACATCGGCGAGACCGTGGCACAGAGCGCCGTGCAGGCGGGCACCACGCCGGTCTATATCGGCACGGCACCCGTCAACCTCGTGCGCGGCTTCGGCAAGGCCGGCATCATCAACGCGCCGATCAAAATCACCAGTCTGGTCGACGCTCAGAAGAAGATCGGCTACTCGTCCGACTGGGGCACCTTTACCCTGTGCGAGGCCGTGTACGCGCATTTCAACAACACCCTCGGGAATATCGGCCCGATCTACGTCATCAATGTGCTCGACCCCTCCGCGGGCAAGCACCGCAAGGAGGCGGCCACCACCAAGGCCCTCACCTTCACCGGCGGCCGCGCCGAGTTCGCCAGCGACAAGATCATCCTCGACACCCTGGCCATCGCAAAGAATGACAGCGGCAACTACGTCGAGGGCACCGACTACGCTGTGGACTATAACTTCACCAAGGGCACGGTCATCATCACCAGCCTGAAGGACGACGCGCAGCTCGCCGGCAGCCTGACGGCCAGCTTCAGCGAGGTGGACGACTCTGAGATCGCAGACAGCGACATCATCGGCGGCGTCACCTCCTCCGGCGAGTACAGCGGCCTGAGCGCGATCGCGCTGCTCTATCCCGAGCAGTTCGCGGTCTGCAATCTGATCGCGGCCCCCGGCTGGAGTCACAGCCCTGCCGTCTACAACGCCATGCTGACGGCCTGCAAGAAGATCAACGGCCACTGGGACGCCTTCGTCGTGGCCGACCTGCCCCTCGTGGACAGCACCGCGCAGGCGGTCGACACGATCACCAAGGCAATCGCATGGAAGAAGGCCAACGCCTTCACCGGCGAGCGTTCTAAGGTCTACTGGCCGCAGGCTGTGGACAACCTCGGCAACGTGTTCCACCTGAGCACGCTGGCCGTGGTCGAGCTCATGCGCGCAGACTTCAGCCACAACAGTGTCCCGATGGAAACTTGTGGCAACAAGGCCATCCCCATCATCAAGCAGTATTTCGGGGCCAACGCCAACAACCGCGGCTTCGACCAGCAGACCGGCAAGGAGCTGACGCAGAACGGCATCAGCACCGCCGTCGCATGGGGCGGCGAGTGGGTACTGTGGGGCGACCATACGGCCGCCTACACATACGGCGCAGACGTGGATCCTCGCGCGATCTTCGACGTCTCCATGCGTATGCTCATGCACATTACCAATAGCTTCCAGCGCGAGTGGAGCCCTGAGATCGACGAGCCCATGACCCGCGCGCTGAAGGATCGCATCATCAACCGCGAACAGGAAAAGCTCGACGGCTATGTGAGCATGGGCGCCCTGCTGGGCGAGCCCGTGATCCTGTTCCTCGAGAGCGAGAACAGCACCACCGACGTGATGAATGGCGACTTCCGCTGGGACATCGCCGTCACCCCGACCCCGCCCCTCAAGTCTGCGAGCGTCTACGTCGCCTACACCGACGCGGGCTTCTCTGTCTACTACGAAGGAGGTGACGAGTAATGGCAAACCTGTGGCTCGACCTGAAGGGCCCCATCCTCGCCGACACCGTCTACATCGGCGGCACTCTCGTCGCCAAAGACGTGACCATCGCGCTGCCGGCTGTCACTCCCGTGACCGCTGACTTCAAGGCTATGGGAACCTACACCGCCCCCATCCTCGGCCAGATCGAGGCTATGGAGGCATCCGTCACCAAGATCGGCATCGACCTCGGCCTGCGGAACATGATGAAGCTCGAGAGCAAGACCATCGAGATCCGCTGGGCTCAGGACGTCAAGCAGGCCGACGGCTCCACAAAGACCGAAGGCTGCAAGGCGTTCCTCCGCTGCGTCTCTAAGGGCATCCCAGGGCTCTCCGTGGATCCCGGCAACACCAGCGAGAACGAGGCCACGTTTGCCGTGAGCCGCTACCAGCTCTACGTCGGCGGCGCTGAATACTGGCTGATCGACCAGCTCAACACGATCCTGCGCGTCGGCGGCGTCGACTACGCCAAGGACATCCGCAGCCTACTGTAACCTGAAGGGCGCCGCGCCTATGCGGCGCCCTCTGTTTATCGAAAGGAGACGCACCCAATGAAGAACACCATCAAGCTCGACAACCCTGTGCAGATCAACGGCAAGAGCTACAACGAGCTGACCTATGACATCAGCGAGATCACCGCACAGGCGTTTGCTGAAGCTGACGCCAGAAAGCTGAGCGCCAGCGGCTCCAAGAACGGCAACGCGGCCGGCGCGGCCGAGCTGGACTACGGCCTGCACCTCTACCTCGGCTTCGCTGCCATCATCGCCATCAACCCCGAGATCGACATCTCCGACCTCGAGCGCGTCCGCGGCTACGACGTTATGAAGATTATGAGGATCGGCCGGGATTTTATTTCCGGGAAGTCGGAGGAACCCTACACCCCCGACAGCTCCGACGCGCAATCCGAGACTACGCCAGAGCCTTCCACACATCAACGCGAGACCTCGGAGAGCGAAGGCTGACCGACTTCCTGACCGAATACGGGGAGGCCGTCGAGGAGGCCAAGCGGCTCCAAGCGAGCCGGCCGACTCGTGCGGCCAGCTTTAAGAAACCACACATCAGAAGGAGGTGACGCACATGGCAAACGGAAAAACGATGCAGGCGGTCGTCAATCTGGCTGGCAGCATCGACCCATCACTCGGCAAAGCCATCGAACAGGCTCAGAAGAAAATCAGCGGCCTGAACGTGAAGGCGCTGGCCGTTGGTGCAGCCGTGGGCGGCATCGCTGTGGCGACAGGCAAGGCAGTCGTCGAGGCCGGAAAGTACATGAAGGATCTCGGCGCGTCCTTCGATGACGCTGCTGATGCTATCCGCATCGGAACCGGCGCCACCGGCGACGCGCTGGATGGGCTTCTGGATGACTTCGACGCCGTCTACAAGAGCGTCCCGACCACAATGGAGGACGCCAGCAAGGCGATCGCAGACTACAACACCCGCCTCGGCCTCACCGGCCCGCAGCTTCAGGAGATCTCCAAGCAGGCCATCCAAGTGAGCGATATGCTCGGGGACGACCTCGGCAGCGTGATCGAGGAGTCGAGCCAAGCCTTCCAACAGTGGAACATCGACGCCGACGACATGGGCGGCGCTATGGACTACATCTTTAAGGTCAGCCAGAGCACGGGCATGGGCTTCACGGATCTGATGGCAGATATGCAGAAGTTCGGCCCGCAGCTTCAGGAGATGGGCTACTCCTTCGAGACGGCGAGCGCCCTGATGGGCCAGCTCGATAAGGCCGGCGTAAACACCGACGAAGTGCTCGGCGCCATGAAAAAGAGCGTCGCCACACTCGCCAAGGAGGGCATCAGCGCCAGCGACGGGCTCGCCATGTACTACGAAAAGATCAAAAACGCCGGGACGGCCGCAGAGGCCGCCAGCATCGCGTCGGAGATCTTCGGCACAAGGGCAGGCTCCACGATGGCCGCAGCAATCCGAGACGGCTCTCTGGCCGTCGCAGACCTGACGGCTGAGCTGCAAGAAAACGGCGAGACAATCGCCGGCGCAGCCGATGACACCTACGACTTCGCCGAGCGGCTTCAGCTTATGAAGCAGGGGCTCGAAGTGGCCCTCAAGCCTATGGCGAACACTGTGTTCGACGGGCTCAACAAGTTCATGCCGACCCTGCAAAAGCTGATGGAGCAGATCACTCCGGCCATCTCCAAGGCGGTCGAGGCTGCGGCCCCGTTTGTCGACGAGTTCCTGACCGGCGCGGCCGACGCCCTCGAGGACGTTCTGCCCCTGATCTCTCAGCTCGCGGCCGACCTTCTGCCCGTTCTGACGCAGCTAATGAGCACTCTGCTCCCGCCGCTTCTCAACCTCGTGCAGACGCTCCTCCCGCCACTCATGCAGATCGTCTCCGCGATCCTGCCGCCTATTGCCAGCCTGCTTGCCACCGTGCTCCCGATCATCACGCAGATCGTCAGCGCCGTGCTGCCCGTGCTGGTGAGCATCATCTCGAGCCTGCTGCCAGTCATCACCCCGCTGCTGGAGGTGGCCCTGCAAATCGTCAACAGCGTCATCATGCCGCTGCTTGATCCCCTGATGCAACTCGTTCAGGCGCTACTCCCTCCGATCCTGAGCCTGATCGGTGCCATCACCCCACTGCTGACCCCGCTGCTGTCTATTCTGGAGCCCATCGCCAGCGTGCTCGGCACGATCGTCGGCTGGGTATCGAAGATTGTCAGCTTCGGCTCCGGCGTCATCTCCAAGATCGCCGGCCTGTTCGGAGGTGGGGGCGGCGGCAGCGCGTCCGTCTCTGGCTATGCGACCGGCGGCTTCACGAGAGGCCCGTCCATCGCTGGCGAGGATCCGCACTACCCGACCGAGGCCGTCATCAGCTTCAACCCTGCATACCGCTCGCAAAACCTGTCCTACTGGGCCGAGGCGGGCCGGATGCTCGGAGCATCCGACGGCGAAAGCGACTACGAGCTGCTCAGCGGCGGCTCCGGCACCGCTGTGGTCTATGACCTGAGCGGGCTGTCCTTCTCTCCGCAGATCAAGATCGAGGGTGACACCGACGAGGACGCCCTGATCCGAAAGCTCCGCGACCTCGAGCCGGAGTTCATTGACTTCATCCTCGAGGCACTCAGCAGAAGGGAGGGCGGCACCTATGTCACAGCAGACAGTCGGCTTTATTGATTATGTGGCTCAGGGCGGCGACACCTTCGACAGCATCGCACTCGTCGCCTATAACGAGGAGCGCATGGCGAGCACCATCATCGAGGCCAACCCCGACCTCAGCGACGTGCTGATCTTCGAGGGCGGCGAGGCTGTGCGGATCCCGATCGTCGAGACCGTGGAGACGCCGGAGACCCTGCCGCCGTGGAGGAGGTGACGCCGTGAAAATCCTATACGAAGGCGTCGACATCTACCCGGACATCAGCGTCCACCGCTGCTATCACGATATGTACGCCGAAAAGCAGAGCGACGAGCTGCTACTCAAACTCAACGACACCCGCGAGCTGTGGGACTCGTGGAACCCCAAGAAGGGCGACACCATCGCCATCGAGGACGGCGCTGCCAAGACGGGCAAAATGTTCGTCGAGAGCGTCGTCCCCGAGTCCGGCATCATCACCCTGCGGGCCTATTCCGTCCCGCAGTCTGCGAAGGATAAGCGGAGCAAATCGTGGGAAAAGGTCAAGTTCCTGCAACTGGCCCAAGAGATCGCCGGCCGCCACGGCCTGACGCTCGAGACCTACGGGATCACCGACCAGACCTACGACTACGTCGAGCAGAACAATCTCGCGGACTTCGCATTTTTTCAGAACCGCTGCACCCTCGAGGGCGCGGCGTTTCTGGTGTACGACGGAAAGCTGGTCGTCTACGATGAGGCGCGCATGGAAAGCCAGCAGCCCGTCGACACCATCACCATCACCACGGCCAATGACTTCGAGTACCGCGACGAGGGCACCAACGCCTACGGCTCGGCCGAAGCCGTCAACGGCGGCCTGACCGGCACCTTCGCAGCCCCGAGTGGCGGCGACAAGGTGCTGCGCCGGATCCTGCCCTTCCGTATGACCGACCAGAGCGAGGCCGACCGCTTCGCCAAGGGCCTCCTCCGGGACGCCAACAAAAACGCGACCGTCGGCACCCTCTGGACGGGCTCGCTGCTGCGAGACTATGCGGCGGGCTCTGTGGTCACGCTGGCGACCGAGGGCGTTAAGTCGTGGGACGGCACGGCCTTCATCAGCCGGATCCGGCACGACTACGTCAAGACGCGGAGCAAGCTATACCTCCGCAAGCCACTGGAGGGATATTGATGAACAGCAACAACCAAATGATCCAGAAGGGCAAGATCTCCAGCGTGGAGGGAAAGGCCGACAGGAACGGCGACAAAACCACGGCCAGAGTGCTCCCAAGCACCGCCGACAGCATGGTCACGCGGCCGCTGACGATCCCGTGGTATCTGCGCGGGGAGATGGGAAATCTGACCCCCGGCACAGAAGTCGCCTATGCTATGTTCGAGGACGGCACCGGCATCATCCTCTCCCGCATGGACGGAGAGTGGGACGGCATCGTCCCGGGCGACATCACCGTCAAGAAGGGCGCGCTCACGATGCAGGACAAGGGCATCAGCGTCCCGTCGGCAGACGTGACCGCCACGGGCATCAGCCTGACCGGCCACACCCACACCGACAGCCGAGGCGGCACCACTTCTGGCCCACAGTAAGGAGGGATAGACATGGCCGTCATGGCATCGTGGAACGGCAAGACGTGGGGCGTCTCCAGCCAGAGGATCGCCGCACTCAATGGCATCTCCCACAGCGTCGAGCTCGACACGGAAAACAGCGACGACAAGGCCGGATCTCCGGCGACCAAGACCAAGGCGCTCAAGCTGCAAAGCATGAGCTTCGACTTCGATCTGGCCGCCGCGGTCGGCTGCGACGTGCGCAGCGAGTACGAGTCGTGGACGGCGCTGGTCGGGCAGTATGCTCCCTTCTATCTGGCCGGCCGGCGCTTCGGCCCGGCCAACCTTCAGCTCACGGCTGTGAGCCTATCAGACACCAAGCTGGACAACCTCGGCAGGATCCTGACCGGCAAGATCACGATCAAACTGACCGAGTACGCCGAGGAGGCCAGCAGCAAAAAGGCCAGTTCTGGAAAATCCAGCAGCAGCGGCAAGAGCGGCAGCAGCTCCAAGTCGGCGGCGGGCATCGCTACCTACAAGGAGCTCGGCATCAGCTCCTCGGCCGTGAGCGTCGGAGCCTCCAGCAGCGCCAAAGCATCCAAGAAACCAACCAATGCGCAGCTCAAGTAAAGCGAGGTGATCCCAATGAAAGCATCCGGCAACGGAGCGCCCGAGATCTGCGTGCAGAACCTCCTCAAGACCATCCGCGGGGAGGTGCCCTACGAGCGCATCAAGGGGATCGACCGCACGCTGATCGACAAGCCGAGCGAAACCGCTGCGACCGATCTGGCCGCCGACGTGGAGTTCGTTGTGGAAACCTACGAGCCCCGCGTGCAGCTCAGTGACTCCGACCTGAAAGCCCTGACCGCTCAGACCGGCGACTTCGAGCTGCGGGCCAGCATCGAGAACATCACATGAAGGAGGTGAACAGCGTGAGCGACGCGACAAACACCTACGGCGAGGACATCAAACTCACCACGACAGACGCGAGCACCCTATACAAGACCATCATCACCGAGCTCGAAAAGGGCGCCGGCGAGCCGCTCTACCCGGGCGACGAGCGCCGGATCTTCGGCGAGGCTCTCGTGCCCGTGTTCGTTGCCCTCTACAACAGCCTCAACGACGTCGGCCGGCAGACGCTCCTCCGCTATGCGAGGGGCGAGGTGCTGGACGCCATCGGCGAGCGGCAGGACGTGAAACGACTGGAAGGCACACCGGCCAAGACGACCATGCGCTTCTCCGTCTCCACGCCGCAGGAGAAAAACATCATCATTCCGAAATGGACGAAGGTGACGCCGGACAGCGAAAACTATTTTGCAACCGACGAGATTGCTGTGCTGCAAGCTGGCGCCTACTCTGTGGAGGTGCCGACCTCGGCCGTGAGCAACGGCACGAAGTTCAACGGCTACGCAGCCGGCACGATCGGCACCCTCGTCGACCTGATCCCCTACATCGAGTCCGTCACCAATCTGACCGAAACGGCCGGAGGCGATGACGGCGAGCCCTACACCACCGAGGGCGACAACCGCCTCCGCGAGCGGATCCGTCTGGCACCCGCCAAGAGATCCACCGCGGGCCCCGAACAGGCTTATATCTACTGGGTAATGACGGCAGACAGCTCCATCGTGGACGCGAGGGCCGTCAGAGAGAAGGAAACCGTCAGCGAGACCCTCACGGTCTACGACGGCAAAGCCTTCAAGGGCGGCGGCACGCTTCTGACCGACACCCTCGTCGTGAAGGCCCACGGGCAGAGCACGGCGGCGGTCAAGGACACGGACTACACCGTCGACTACACCGACGGCCTGCTGACCATCACGCTCAAGGGCAGCCTCTCGGCCGCCGAGAGCATCGACATCATCATCACCCGCACGCTGGAGGGCTGCGTCAAGATCGTGCCCCTGCTGGAAGGCGGCGGGATCCCCGACGCTGCCATGCTGGCGAAGGTGCTGGACGTGGTCAACGCCAAGGACATCCGGCCGCTCACTGACAAGGTGAGCGCCGTGCCCCCGGAGGTCGAGACCTACGACATCGAGATCGTGTACTACACCACGCCGGAGAGCGAGGCCGAGGTGATCGCCAACGTCGAAGGAACCGGCGGCGCGATCGACCGCTACAACGAGTGGCAAGTCGCGGCTCTCGGCCGGGACATCAACCCCGACCAGCTCCGCAAGCGGATCCTCTCGCCTTCGTGGGGAGAGAACCTGACCGGCGCCTTCCGCGCGGACGTCGTCAAGCCGACCTACAAGGCCCTCGACGACACGCAAGTCGCCAAGTTCAGCGGCCACCTGACCGTCAGCCACAAGGTCGAGAGCGAGGTGGTGTAAATGCGGCTCAATGAGACCGAGATGGTCAAGCTGCTGCCTGCGTGGATGCAGGAGGACGGCAGCGACAAGGGCCTCGCCGCCGGCTGCGACATCGTCAGCCGCGACGCCTATGCGCGCCTGAAGCTCCTGAGCAGGTGGGACAAGATCGACCAGCTCAGCGACGCAGAGCTCGACGAGATGGCGTGGGAGCTGAACATCCAGTGGTATGACAGCACCGCGCCCATCGCAGCCAAGCGGGCCGTCATCCGCAACAGCGACCGCGTCTACTCAAAGCTCGGCACCCCCTACGCCGTGGAGCAGATCGTGGCCGACTACTTCGGCACCGGCGAGGTCAGGGAGTGGTATCAGTACGGCGGGCAGCCGCATCACTTCAAGGTGCTGAGTGACAACCCGAGCCTCGTCAACAGCAACCTCGACCTGTTCCTGAAACTGCTGCGGACGGTCAAGCGCCGCAGCTCATGGCTCGACGCGATCCTGATCTGCCTGACCGGCGAAATGTTCCTCTATTCCGGCATGGCCGTCAGGGATCACACCCAAGAGGTGCACGTCATGGGCAGCGACGAGATCCACATCTACCACGCGGCCGTCGTCCACGACAACAACCGCGAGACCGTCAGCATCGGCACCGACGCGGCGGTCATCTCAGACTAAGGAAAGGAGATAGACATGGCTGCATTTATCAACAACGACATCACCACCGCCGGCCTGATCGTTCTGGCGAAGGGCGTGGCCGGCCAGAAGATCAACTACACCAAGATCGTCCTCGGCGATGGCTACCTCGAGGAGGGCCAGACGCCCCGCACCCTCACCGGCGTGGTCAGCCCGAAGGCGACCGTCGACATCACGAAGCTGAAGATCAACGGCGACGGCACCGTGGCCGTCGGCGGCATCTTCACCAACGGCGACGAGACCGAGGGCTTCTACTACCGCGAGCTCGGCCTTTATGCCGAAGATCCCGATCCCGAGGTCGGCGAGGTGCTGTACTGCTACGGCAACTGCGGCGATCTGGCCGAGTGGATCCCGCCCTCCGGCGGCGCCACCATCGTCGAGAAAACCATCGACATCGTCACCGCGATCGGCACGGCCACCAATGTGACCGCCTACATCCCCGCCGACGCCTACGCCACCAAAGAGGACTACGAGACCTACAAAGCCATCGCCCTCGGCGCGCAGGCTACGGCAGAGGAGGCTCTGGCGCTCGCCCGGCAGGCCATCGCAATCGCACAGGCCGCCGAGGCGTCGGTGAATGACCTGAGCAACGCGGTCGGCCAGAACACCAGCAAGATCGCAACACTGTGGGACGCCGTTTTCAGCGAGATCACGACCAACCCCTTCCAGATCACGTTTGCAGACCTGACGGGCATCACCCTGACGGCCGGCATCTGGAACAGCGGACTCCAGCGCCTCGAGTGCTAAACTACCGGCCAAAGGCCAGAAAGGAGGCCGCCCATGTATAGAGGCACCACACCAACCATCACCATCAACTGTGACATCGACGTCAGCGAGTTCGTGACCATGTGGGTAACATTCCGCACGCAGCAGCTCGCCACCTATGCCCCGCCGAAGCAGGTGGAAGTCACCAAGCACCTCGGGGACGAGGGCGTCGACGCGACCGACAAGGTCGTCACCGTCAGCCTGACGCAAGCCGACACGCTGCTGCTCGGCTCTCTGTCTCCTGACGAGGATCAACAGGTGGAGGTGCAGATCCGCGGCAGGACGGAGGACGGGCGCGCGTTTGCGAGCAACATTATGACCGCCCCGCTCAGCCGGATCCTGAAGGACGGCGTCATCTAAGTGAGCGTCGACTTCAACGCCTCGTTCTCTGGCAGCGCGGAGACCTTCGGGGCGAAGATGACCGAGACGCCTGCCTCCATGACCGCCTCCATGAAGGAGACGGGCGGCGGCAGCGCCTCAAACTACGAAGCCCTGCGCAACAAGCCCAAGATCAACGGGCACGAGCTGATCGGTGACATGACGCCGGCGCAGCTCGGCATCACGGACGACAGGCACCACACCCACAAGCAGGCGCAGGCAGCAAAGGTGTGGACAGTCGCCCACAACCTCGGAAAGCGGCCCGCCGTCACGGTCGTCGACAGCGCCGGCACTGTGGTCATCGGGGAGGTCGACTACCTCGACGACAACACCGTGCGTCTGACCTTCTGCGCAGCCTTTTCCGGGACTGCATACTTCAACTAAGGAGGTAAACCCGTGAAATTCCTGACAAGCATTGATCTCTCACAGAACGAGATCCAAAACGCCATCATGCAGCCACTCGCTGCACCTCCGGCCAACCCGAAGATCGGCCAGATCTATTTCAACAGCATCGACCTGACGCTGTACCTGTGGACAGGTGAGAAATGGATCCCTGTGCCGACCAAGACCTCGCAGCTCGAGAACGACAGCGGCTTTATCACCTCCGGCGACATCCCCGAGGGCGCAGCAGCGTCCACGACTACGCCGAAGATGAACGGCACCGCCGCCGTCGGCACTGAGATGGCGTTCGCACGCGGCGACCACGTCCACCCCAAGGACACCAGCAAGCTGAACACGGACGGCGACGGCTCCAACGTGACCGTCGCCTTCGAGGCAGCGGCCAAGCGTGAGGCGCCCACCTCCGGCGAGAAGCTGAGCGTCCTGCTCGGCAAGGTGCTGAAGTTCTTCAGCGACCTCAAGACCGTGGCCTTCTCCGGCAGCTATAAGGATCTGAGCGACAAGCCGACGATCCCGTCCGCTGCCGCTGACGTCGGCGCGATCCCCGCAACGGAAAAGGGCGCAGCCGGCGGCGTGGCCGAGCTGGACAGCGGCGGCAAGGTGCCGGCCAACCAGCTCCCGAGCTATGTGGACGACGTCGTCGACGCCTACATCCGCACCGGCGCCACGGCCTTCGGTGCTGACTGGCTGAGTAAGACCTCCGGCGGCGCCGCCCTGACGCCTGAGTCCGACAAGATCTACGTCATCCTGAGCGAAGGCGAGTACCAGAACAAGACGTACCGCTGGAGCGGGACGACCTACGCCGTCATCGGCAACGACCTCGCCCTCGGCGAGACTGCGAGCACCGCCTACCGCGGCGACCGCGGCAAGACGGCATACGACCACAGCCAGAGCGCCCACGCTCCCGCCGACGCCGAGAAGAACGTCCAGAGCGACTGGAACGAGACGGACGGCAATAGTGACGCCTTCATCAAGAACAAGCCCGCGATCCCGAAGGCCGTCACCAAGACCGTCCAGACCCTCAGCGACGCGGCGAGCAAGAGCTTCACCGTCACCGGCTACATCCTCAGCGTGATCCTGATCGACAGCGTCACCAAGGAGCAGGTCATCGGCGACGTCTCTTTCGAGAACGCCACGGCCTCGGCCAACGGCAAAGTCACGGTCACGCTCGCGGCCGCGCCCTCCAACCCGATCCTCGTCATCATCACAAGCATCGCACTGTAAGGAGGCCGGCCTATGAAACACTACGGAGCAGTCGACGACCCGAAGGACATCACGACGAAGGAGTATGTCGACGCGGCTGACAACGCTCTGAAGGTGAAGGTCGACGCCCTGTGGGACTTCGTTTGCACGGACATCACAAGCAACCCCTTCCAGATCACATTCGACGATCTGGATGGGCTGACCGTGAGCTCCGGCATCTGGAACACAGGGCAGCGGAGGCTCGAGTGCTGATGAGAAACTGCTACAACTACACCCCGATCCCACCAGCCGAAGCCTCCTGCATCATCGCGCACCTGTTCGTCGAGCTGGCCCTGCCCTGCTCCTGCTGCAAGCGGGAGGACGGCGTCATCGTCATTCAGGGCAAGACCTACGACGGCAGCAGCGCCCGCGTCACAATCAAAGGCGAGGAGGTGAGATACTACGGCAAGCAACGGACACTCGCGGCCATACGAGCGGGCCAATGTAGGCCGCCCGCCCTTCGGCCGTGACAAACTGCCCGAGATGCAGGTCATCACGGACGCCAAGGAGCTCGAGAAACACACCTACATCAAGACCAGAAACCCGGCCGTTTTCCCGAAGAAGGAGCGGCTCGGTCTGGCGCAGAGGATGATGAACGAGGCCAGCGACCTCGTCGCCGATCTGATGGAGGCCAACGATCTGCTCCTGACGGATCCCGAGGAGCGTGAGCTCAGGTATCGCGCGCAGCGGTCGGCGCTTCGCAACTGCCGAAAGCTGATCCACCACATCGAGCTCGCGCATGAGATCCTCAGCGGCTTCAGCGATGACGCCTTTGCATACTGGGCGAAGATGGCGGCCGGCGTGAAGAACCAGACCGCCAAATGGTACAAAACCGATAAAGAGAGGGCCGCCAAGCTGGACGCGCAGAAGCGTCACCAGTGAGGCGGCCCTCGGGGTATGCCTTGTTTTTTCGTGCCGGCTCGGCCAACAACGCCCGCAACGTCAACACCGATGGCACTCTGAACAGGAACAACGCCTACAACGGCAACAACGGCCTGCGCCCCGCTTCGATGGATCGCCCGACTTATTAACCGCCCGGAGACGGACGGCGAACACTGTGCCCCATCATCCAAGGAAGGCATATCCCTCCCGCAGCCGCGGCCGTCTGACCGGCCCGGTCATGGGTAAACACAAGACCGCCGATGCCCCCGGCGGCGCACGCAAAGCGTGGCCGGAGCTATACACGGCGGGGAGACTTTTCAATGGAGAATATCGTAAACAGCACCATCGCGCTCTACAAAGCATACCGCAAAACCCGCTGCGGAAAGCGCGACAACCCGACCGCCATGCGCTACCGCATGGAGGCCATCGAGCGCACCGTCTCCCTCTCTGAGAGGCTCCAGCGGCGCGACTATTCCTTCGGGCCCTACTACCCCTTCAAGGTGTACGAGCCCAAGGAGCGGCTCGTCCTCGCCATCGACTTCGAGGGCAAAGTCGTCCAGCACTCGCTCTGCGACAACGTCCTCGAGCCGGCGTTCTCCCGGCGTTTCATCCGGGACAACTACGCCGGCCAGATCGGCAAAGGCACCCACGACGGCCTCGACCGTCTGGCTGCGGCCATGCGCCACTATTTCTTCAGCCGAAAGGCAGCAGACGAAGCAGCCCGCAAGGCTGCCGGCCTGCCGCCCCGGCCGATGAACGAGTGGGACTACGCCGACGGCTGGGTACTGAAGGGCGATTTTTCAAAGTTCTTTTACACCCTGCTCCATTCCTACTGTTACGAAACGGCCCGCCGGGCCCTGAAGTGGCTGAAGGATCCCGAGCTGATCGACTTCGCTGAGTGGCTGCTGTGGCTCATAATCGACAGCACGCCAGACCCCGGCATCCCGATCGGCAACCAGTCGAGCCAACTGCTCGCGCTGCTCTATCTGGACGCCTTCGACCACTGGCTGAGGGATGACCGCGGCCTCGTATATGGCAGATACATGGACGACTTCTACATCATCCACAGCGACAAGCTGCTGCTCCGGCAGATACTCAAGGAGATCGAGGCGTACATCAAGCCGCTCGGCCTTCGGCTGAACGGCAAGACGCAGATCCTCCCGCTGAAGAACGGCATCGACTTCCTCGGTTTTCACACCTACCTCACGCAGACCGGCAAGGTCGTGAGAAAAGTGCGAGCCAAGAGCATCGACAACATGAAGCGCAAGATCCGCAAGTTCCGCGGGCTGGTGGACTCCGGCAAGATGACACTCGACAGCGTCGTGCAATCCTACGCGAGCTGGACGGGCCACATCTCACACGGCAACACCTACCACCTGCGGCAGAACATGGACGCCTATTTCTTCAGCTATTTCCCGGAGCTCAAACCATCACCGAAAGGAGACACAACTCATGGCCCAAAAACTGAGCAACCTCGCAAACAAGTCGAAGGTCAAGTTCGGCAGCCTGTACGGCAGCCCGATCGTCTGGATCGTGGCCGATAAGAACCACGCAGGCTACCCCTCCAACAGCGTCACGCTCGTGACCAACCAGATCATCAAGATGCTGTGCTTCGACGCAACAGAACCGAGTAACGGCAACAGCGACCGCCGCGGCTACGGCAACAACCGCTACATCTACTCGAACCTGCGCCAGTGGCTCAACAGCCCCGCGGCTGCCGGCCAGTGGTACACCGCACAGCACTCCGCAGACCAGACGCCGGACTCCTCCCACGTCTGGAACGGCGCCAACCCGTACAGTGGCCTCGCCGGTTTTCTGAACGCCTTCACCGCCAACGAGCGGGCGGCTCTGCTGAACACCACCATCACGGTCGGCAAGAGCTCCACAGACGGCGGCGGGACGGAGACCTGCACGGACAAGATCTTCCCCCTGTCCTGCACTGAGGTCGGCCTGAGCGGCGACCACGTCTGCGGCAGCAAGCTGGCGATCTTCAGCGACAACAGCAGCCGCATCGCCACCGTGACGGCCTCCTGCGTCGCCAATTCCAACTATTCCGGCAACCCGGGCTCTGGTGCCGCGTGGTACTACTGGCTGCGGGACGCCTATGCCGGCTCGGCCTGCTACGCCCGCTACGTCGACGCCGATGGCACTCTGAACAGGGACATCGCCTACCACGGCTACCTCGGCCTGCGCCCCGCTTGTAATCTGTCCTCTGATCTCCTGATCTCCGACTCCGTCGACTCGGATGGATGCTATACAGTGATCTACAATCAGGCGCCCACAGCGCCGTCGTCCATCACTGTCCCGAGCGAAGTGCTCGGCGGCGAGAACCTGAGCATCTCGTGGGCGGCCTCCACCGACCCCGACGGCAACCTCTCCGGCTACGTTCTGGAGCGCAAGGTCGGGAGCGGCACATGGGCGCAGATCTACAAGGGATCCTCGCGCAGCTACACCGACGCCATCACCTACGGATGGACGAGCGTGCAGTACCGCGTCAAGGCATACGACGCCGCCGGCGCGGAGAGTGCGTACACCACCAGCGCCACCCGCACCGTCACCAATAACCGACCGCCCGTCATCAGCGGCACGGACGGCGCCCTCGGCAGCTTCAGCACGGCGGCCCCGTCCTACGAGTACACCGTCACCGACGCCGACGGCCATCAGGTCGACGTCGTGGAGATGCTGGACGGCGTCACGCTGCGCAGCTACACCGTGACCCTCGGCCAGACCAACACGCTGACGATCGGCTCCGAGGCGTGGCTGAAGGTCGTGAACGGCAGCCACACCCTGAAGATCGTGGCGACCGACGCCAAGGACGCCAGCGTCACCCGCACGCTGACCTTCACCAAGGCCGTCACGTCCGTCGAGTTCGAGCAGACCCTCGCTATGGCGGCCGACGCCATGCCGACCAAGGCCCTCGTCAACATTCAGGGCAATTTCCCGGCCGGCTGCACGCTCCAGATCTGGATCTGCAACAACGGCAACGACGCGAGCCCGACGTGGGAGGACATCACGCAGAAGGCCAGAACCGGCCAGAAGCACTACTTCACAAACAAGACCAAAACGGCCGCAGCGTGGGGCGTCAAGGTCAAGGCCAAGCTGCTCCGCGGCTCTGCTACGGAGACCTGCTACATTCAGTCGATCGGAGGTAACTTTGCATGATTAAGCACAGACCTGACAGCATCAAAGAGCTGAACGACAAACAGGCCGCAGAGGCCGAGAAGGACAAAACCATCGCCGAACAGGCCGACACCATCGAGCTGCTGAAGGGCTGCATCATGGAGCTGGCCGACGTGGTCTATGGCGACGGAGAGGAGGGCACCACAGCATGAGCAAAATCGTCGAGCTGTATGTCAAGGAGCTGACCCGCGAAGGCTCCACCATGACCATCAACGACGTCCCGAAGAAGCTGCGCAAGCAGGTGGAGGACGCCATCGCTGCCATCGAGGCAGCCGCAAACGCCGGCACCGCGAAGGAAGGGGCGACCGAATGATCGCCCGGGCCCTCGCGTGGCTATTATTAAAAATTGCAGGAAAGGAGGAGCTTGAAATGCTGGTACGTCTGTATGCAGGCGAGATCATCATGGGCCGCATCACCGAGGACAACGTCCCCGCGAAGCTGAAGGCCCGCGTGCACAAGTATCTCGTCGACATGGGCTACTTCGACGACGTCGAGGAGTAAGCCCAACAACAAGGAGGGCCGCGTCCTGCGGCCCTCCGGCTTTTATGAGGTGACACAATGATCGAAATCAACATCGGCGCGCTCGTCGTCCTTATGGGGATCCCGACGGCCGCGACCGGCTTCTGCTTCTGGATGCTCGAGCACAGGATCCAGAAGCGCGAGAAGCAAAAGGAGGCCGAGGAGGCTAAACGACAGAAAGAGGCAGCGGCCCGAGAGCGTGCCCGTGAAGATCTCCAGATCATCACCATTCAGGGCACGTCGGCAGCCATCGCTCTCGGCGAGGCGACGGCCCGGGCCGTGCAGCGCATCCCTGACGCGCATTGTAACGGGGATATGCACGCGGCCCTCGACTACGCTGCCAAAATCAAACACGCGCAGAAGGGCTTCCTCACCAGTCAGGGGATCCACGCGATCATCGACTAAGGAGGTGAGCAGCATGGCCGCAAAGAAGCGCCGGCGCAAGCGGAAAAAGAAGATCGAGGCGAGCAAGAAACTCGCATACTGGGCGGCCATCGTGGCAAGCCTCAGCGCAGCCACGTCCTACCTGCTCTCAGCCTTCGGGCGCGACCCGGTCAGCGAAGTGACCGGCACGATCTTCACCGCCTGCGTCGGCTATCTAATCACATACGCCGGCAAGAGCCTCGGCGAGAAAATCAGCCGAAACCGCCACAGGCTCGACGCCGACGGCAACCCGCTCCCGGATCCGTCCGGGGACACTCTCAACAATGAGGAGGCAAAAGGATGAACACCATCGACATCACACCCATCGTCAACGCAGCCCTCGCCCTGATCGGCGCCGGCGTCAGCGTTTTCCTGATCCCGTGGCTGAAGAAGCAGACCACCGAGGCACAGCGCAAGGAGCTGACCGCGTGGGTAAAGATCGGCGTCGCTGCCGCTGAGCAGCTCTACGTCGGACAGGGCCGCGGCGAGGAGAAGAAGCAGTACGTCCTCGACTTCCTGAAGCAGAAGGGCTTCAAGGTCGACGAGGAAAGCGTCGTCAATGCGATCGAGGCAATCGTCAAGCAGCTCAACACCGAGGGCCTGACCATCGAATAACGGAGAGGGCGGGCTCCGGCCCGCCCTTTTCTTGCTTGTAAAGGAGGTAAACCCATGAAAAACCAGAACACCAACGACATCAGGCTGAAGCCCGGCGAGACCATCACAGACGAGACTCTCGACGAGCTGACCGGCGGGAAAGGAGACGACAATGAGTAACAGCCCTCTGGTGGTCTACACCAAGCTCAGCCCGAACCACTCGGGCAAGCGCACCAAGAAGATCGACACCATCACGATCCACTGTATGGCCGGCAACTGCTCCGTCGAAACCTGCGGCAACCTGTTCGCCAACTCTGCGCGGCAGGCGTCCAGCAACTACGGCATCGGCACCGACGGCCGGATCGCCCTGTACGTCGACGAGGCAAACCGCTCGTGGTGCACCTCGTCCAACGCCAACGACCAGCGGGCCGTCACCATCGAAGTCGCCAACAACGGCGGCGCGCCTGACTGGCCCGTCTCCGCGAAGGCATACGCCGCGCTGCTGGATCTCGTGACCGACATCTGCAAGCGCAACGGCATCAAGCGCCTCGTCTGGTCGACCAGCAAAAACGACCGCGTGAACCACCTGAACGGCTGCAACATGACCGTGCACAGGGACTACGCGAATAAGAGCTGCCCGGGCGACTACCTCTACAACCGCCACGGCCAGATCGCGGCCGAAGTCAACAAGCGTCTCGGCATCATGGACGCAGGCGGCAGCACCGGCGGCCAGACCTCCGGCAACACCGAGACCGGCCTGAAGGTCGGCGACGTGGTCGACTTCAAGGGCACGCAGCACTACACCAGCGCAACGGCTAAGGACGCCAAGACCTGCAAGCCCGGCAAGGCCACCATCACGTCCGTCGCGGCCGGCAAGGCGCACCCGTACCACCTGAAGGCAATCAGCGGCGGCGGCTCCACCGTTTACGGCTGGGTAAACGCTGCGGACATCTCGACCGGCAGCACCGGCACGGCCACGAGCTACCGCGTGCGGACGACGGCCGACGTGCTGAACATCCGCAAGGGCCCCGGCACCAACTACGGCGTCGCCGGCCAGATCAAGGGCAAGGGCATCTACACCATCGTCGCCGAAGCCGCAGGCCCCGGCGCGACCAAGTGGGGCAAGCTCAAGAGCGGCGCGGGCTGGATCTCTCTGGACTACGTCACGAAACTCTAAAACCGCATAGAAAAACAGAAACCCGCCCGGAAATCCCGGGCGGGCTTTTTCTGCTATGTGGGGCTTTACTCCTCGACGTCAGGATCCGGCGCTTCACCGGCAGCGGCGAGCTCGGCCTCTGTGGGCTGGAACCGCAGCACACGGCCCTCGGAGTCATAGAAACCGCCGAGCAGGATGGTGAAAATATCGACCAGCCAGCCGATCCCGCAGGCCCCGGCCGTCAGCAGCCAGATGACGCCCGTGCCCTTCTTTCCAACATAGAACCGATGGGCCCCGAAGAAGCCGAGGAAGATGCACAGCAGCAGCGCCACCGTCTTATTTTTCGGAGAGGTCGGCCGCTGCGCCGAAGGCACCCCGACCAAGCTCTCGCCGCTTCTGGCAGCCCCGCCCGAGCTCGTCGTATATGACAGGCCCGTCCCGGGGATCCCGACGGTCGTGTGGCTCTTTCCCGTCGTGCTGACCGTGTGCTTCAGGCCCTTCGTGCCGAAGCTGACGCTCGCGCTCTTTTTGTTAAGGTTTACCCGGACGCCCGGGGCGATCTTGAAACTGCGCCTAAATCTGAAACCCATGCTACTACCTCCTGTTTGCCTTTTTTAGCGTTTAGTCATCTTTGGCATAATATTATCATGCCGAAGCTGGTAAAGTCAATATTGCATAGTCATCTTTAGCGTAAAGGGAGGCGAGGGCTGCGAAGATATACAAACCAGACGGCAGGTGCAACATCTCCGGGGAGAGAGTCAGAGAGGAGCGGCTGCGGGCAAACCTGTCACAGGAACAGCTCGCCTACAAGCTCCAGATCATCGGGCTGGACGTCACGCAGAAGGTCATCAGCAGGATCGAGAACGGCAGCCGAGTCGTCGCTGACTACGAGCTGGACTATCTGGCGACCGCTCTCGGCACCACCATCAACCACCTGCTCGGGAAAGAATGAGAAAACCGCACGGCAGCGACGCCGTGCGGCTTTTTTTGTGGAAAAACGCGGGAAAATGTTGAAAATCTGCCGAATTATGCTTGACATTATAGAGCAAATGCTCTATAATATAATCACAGGCAAGGGATAGCCGAGTACAGAAAGAAAGGAGAACAAAACCGCGGAAAGGAGGCAAAGCCGTGGATGCTGAGCAGATGAAAAAACTGCTCGAGCTGCTGGAACAGGCTCTAAAGTGTGAACAGGTTGCCACCATTACGATCACAATAAAGCCGAACCAAAAGCCCAAGCAGTAAGGTCGAAGGACGGCGGGAAAAATCCCGCCCGCCGTTCCTTTTCATTATAACCACGAAACCACGGCAAAGTCAAGCGGGAGGAACAACATGGACATCTCGATCAAAGTGACCTACAAAAGCGAGGGGCTGCAAAAGCTCCGCAAGGCTGCCGGCCTGTCTCAGTCTCAGCTCGCCGATCTGGCCGGGATCAAGGTGCAGGTGCTCCAGCAGTACGAGCGCGGCGCCCGGGACATCAACGGCGCAAAGTTGCCGACGCTGCTGAAGATCTGCAACGCGCTGGAGTGCAGGCTGGCTGACATCATCACAGACGAGGAGACGCTCGAGCTCCTGAAAAAGTACGAGGAACACTGACACACAGAAGGGGCGGCCGGCGGGCCGCCCCTTTTCTTTTATCACGGAGGGGAACACAATGGGACAGCACTGGAGCCATCTGACGCCGACCAAGCGCATCCAGCTCGACGCCTTCATCCGCGCAGGAATGAAGCCGACAGACATCGCCAAGGAACTCGGTGTCCATCATACGACCATCTACCGGGAGCTGAAGCGGTGCACCTATGAGCACCTCAACAGCGACTACACCACCGAGACCAGATACAACCCCGAAGGCGCACAGGCCCGCTATGAGGCCAACCTCCGCGCCAAGGGGCCGGAGCTGAAGATCGGCAACGACTACGAGCTGGCCGACTACCTGATCGCCAAGATCCGCGACGAGAAGTACAGCCCGGAGGCTGCGATCGGTGAGGCCGAGGTCAAGGGCTGGCCCTTCAAGACCCACATCTGCGCGAGCACCGCCTACAACTACATCCGCGGCGAGATCTTCGGCGACGAGCTGACCGTCTCCATGCTCCCGCAGCACGGCAAGCGCCACCAGCCGGAGCGCCCGGTCGGATCCATGCCCCGCAAGCCCGCCGGCCGAAGCATCGAGGATCGCCCCGAGCACATCAACGACCGCAGCACCTTCGGTCACTGGGAGATGGACAGCGTCGAGAGCTGCCAAGGAGTCAGCAACACCTACATCGTGATGACCGAGCGCAAGACCCGCCGCGAGATCATCATCCCCTCGCCGGATAAGACGAGCGCCAGCGTCGTCGCCGCCCTCGATACCCTCGAGAAGAAAGTCGGCTCCAAAGTGTTCCCGCTGATCTTCCAGTCGATCACCTGCGACAATGGCTGCGAGTTTGCCGACGCCGCCGGGATCGAACGCAGCATCACCGGCCGGGGCCCTCGCACCGAGGTCTACTACTGCCACCCGTACCGGCCGAGCGAGCGCGGATCCAACGAAAACCAGAACGGCCTCATACGCCGGCACCTTCCAAAGGGCACCGACCTGAGCACGATCTCCTACGAGGAGACCAAGCGGATCGAGGACTGGCTGAACAACTACCCCCGCAAAATGTTCGGTTATCTGTGCTCCGAGCAGCTTTTCCGGGAAGAAATCGCCCTCATTCTGGCCTCATAAAAAATATTTTTGCTTTTTTGTGCATTTACTCTTGACAAATGGCCGCCGGCAAAAATAATACATAACGTAATCGCATCGTCATAATCTTCTGTTTTTGTGCTGTACCGAACATTTGGTGCTTCTTTCCGCGGTACGCTCCCTCCCGCAAATAGAATCCCTTTCCCCTATTCTCCCTATTTTACCGGACAATTCGCCTGTTTTCCCGCAAGCTCTTCCCTTTACAAATATTTTACATAATACGACACCGCATAATCTCTACATATAGTTATCCACACTTTCCACCGAGTTATCCACAACGTGCTGACGCCTTTATTTCCAATGTTTTTACGGTTTTTTACAAAAAATATCCAGCACAGGTAACTGCGTTATACTCTGTCATCATTCCCCGATTTACTTTACATAATGTCAAAGTTTGCTGCAACGTTACCATAATGTTGCCTTCTCTCTTGCATTAGACGCCAAAAACGCCCCCGCCCTGTCGGTCGACAGAACGGGGGATCCTCGTTATTCCAATGTACCCAGATCCATGGTGGCGTAGGCATTCAGCTCCAAGCCCGCCCGGCGCCCCGCCTGATATTCATAGTAGCCCTGTGCTCCGATCATGGCGCCGTTGTCGCCGCACCAACGCAGCGGCGGCAGAAATAGCTCCACCCCTGCCCGGCGGCAGGCCCGCTCCAGATCGGCGCGGATGACGGAGTTGGCCGCCACGCCGCCGGCTGCCACCAGCTTGGTGTGGCCCGTCAGCTCCAGTGCCCGCATGGCGCGGGGCACCAGCTCGCCGGATACGGCACAGGCGAAATCCCGCGCCAGCGCAGGGGCGTCCAGCGCCTCCCCCTTCTGCTGGGCGTTGTGAGCCAGATTCACCACGGCGGTCTTCAGACCAGAAAAGCTCATATCCAGCTCCGCGCCGGACACATGGGCGCGGGGCAGCTCGTACTTGCCGCCGGCGGACTGCTGCGCCAGCTCGTCCATAGGTCTGCCGCCGGGATAGGGCAGCCCCAGCACGCGGGCGGCCTTGTCGAAGCACTCCCCCGCCGCGTCGTCCCGTGTGGCGCCCAGCACCGTCATGTCCGTGTAATCCCGCACGTCCACGATCAGGGTGTTTCCGCCGGAGATGGCCAGCGCCACGAAGGGCGGCTCCAGCTCCGGGAACGCCAGATAGTTGGCGGCGATGTGTCCCCGTACATGGTGGACGGGGATCAGCGGCACGCCCAGCGCGTAGGCGGCGGATTTGGCAAAGGACACCCCCACCAGCACCGCGCCAATGAGCCCGGGCGCATAGGTGACGGCAATGCCGTCCACATCCTTCCGCCCCAGACCTGCCGTGGCCAGCGCCTGGTCCGCCAGGCCATAAATGGCCTCAATGTGTTTCCGGGACGCAATTTCCGGCACTACGCCGCCGTAAATCCGGTGCAAATCCACCTGCGAGGCGATGCAATCCGTCAAAATCCTCCGCCCGTCCTCCACCAGGGCCACAGCGGTTTCGTCACAAGAGGATTCCACGGCCATTAGTATCATAGATCCCACTCCTTTCGGAGAATGTCCCCGTCTTCTTTGGGCGACAGATAATAGCCTGGGCGGCGGCCCACCTGGACAAAGCACATGCTTTCATACAGCATCTTGGCAGGCCCATTGGAGGCCCGGACCTCCAGGGTCAGGC
>ENA-OZXE01000003-OZXE01000003.1-human-gut-metagenome-genome-assembly--contig:-NODE-3-length-39100-cov-4.604610_pt1 | contig 39100 bp, 59 predicted proteins | sample MGYA00243539_ERZ654091 | MGnify/ENA primary metagenome ERZ654091 (study PRJEB26926, sample SAMN06164995) | human gut metagenome | biome: ENVO:00009003; feature: ENVO:2100002; material: ENVO:00002003... | reverse complement strand
TTAGCTGCAGTCTCGTGGGCTCGGAGATGTGTATAAGAGACAGGGAAATATACAATGAAAAACAATATCAATCCTACGACGAATAATAACCGTATTGTAACCATGCCGTCGAGCAGTGTATCTGTTGCCGAAACCCAAACGTCGAAAATTCCTTCTCCAACCGGAGCGGTCTTATCGGCAGAAACGTCCGAATTGCTGGGCTTGTTCGCTCAATTTCGAGCGTTGCATAATCGGGCAGTAGCGATTTACAACCGAAAGATGGATGTTACGCCTACGGAAAAGGAACGGCAGGCAGAGGTTCTTTGCGAATACGAGGGCTTTTGGCTCGACAAGATCGAAGAACTGATGCGGAACAATATCATCAACTCGAACTACTCGCAGTTATGAAACGCGAGAAGTTGAGGGTCGAGCCGCAAGAGGAACAGCGTGCCGGTGATTCGGCACGCCCTCGCGGCAAACGTAGAGATCGGCATAAGAAACGAAAATATGAATGGCCGATGTCTGCCGATGGGTGGGACGAACCGGCAGAATGGGGCGAAACTCCCACGCTGGAAGTCGATGATGAAGTTCGTGATTTTTTCTCGGATGAATAATTGGCGAATTATTGCCTATTATCATAAATTCGGAGGGGTGCAATGACGTAGTGAACTATTTATTATGTTGAAATTCAATACGATGATGATAATTGGCACCATTTACCCCTGCAACGAGGGGTGCATGATGCTTAATATATTGATTATTTGTGAAATATGCTTTATTTTGATTCATTTGAGGGTGCAACGATAATTGCGATAGTTAATTACGATGATTATCAGCAAAATAATGCGACGGGGTGCAATGGGTACAGCAACGACCCCTGCAACGACGGGTGCAACGATCCCTGCACAGAAGATAAGAATATATAGATATATTAAAAAGATAGAGGGGAAGTTTTTTCGATGCAAAATTATAGGATCAACCATCGGGCAAGACCCTCGTAAATTCATCCTTTGAAAAAGAAAAAAGTTCCGCGAAAAAAGAAAAATGAAAATGCCGCCAATTTTCGAATATCTGCGGTCGGGTCGGTAGATTGATCGATTCTTGCGCGAAAGCGTGGCAGAACGCCGGAAAAGCGGTAAATTTGCACAAGTATTGGATTATGGAAGCAAAGAAGATAGTGCATTTGCAGTTCAAGGAGCCGTACAACGGTGAAACCGATTTCTACTTCGGTTCCCTGAAAGCGATCTACGATACCGTTCCTGTCGGGGCGGTCGGCATCACATACAAGTCTCTCACCAATGCGACGAGGGGCAGAAGCGAATACGAGAACAAGAAAGTCCTCATCCGCATCGGGCAAATCCAGCGCAAGACGAGAGGACGGTCATTAAAATCGGAGTGCGATGGATAGCATGGTATATCGGCTGACCTATGTTGCGGATTCATACGATCTCGTTACGCATCTGTATTTCATCGATAGAGCGAAAGCGGAGGCTATGTATCGTGAAAAGCTGGCAAAGGTTTCATTTTACCGAAATGGCTATATCTACCTGCATACGATGAAAGAAAATGCCGACGGGGTGCTGGATATAGACGAAGTGATAGATTCTAAAAATTTTTGATATGATAGGTGCGATAATTGGTGACATAGTAGGCTCTCGATTCGAGTTCAACAATACGCGGGATGGAAATTTCGCGCTGTTTTCCCCGGAGTGCAGCTTTACCGACGACACGATTTGCACGGTGGCGGTAGCCGATGCGATACTGCGCGGAGAGGACTATCGGACGAGCATCCTGCGCTGGTGCAGGAAATACCCTAATCCGATGGGTGCATACGGGGCGTCTTTCGCCTTGTGGCTCAATTCTCCCGATCCCCAGCCGTATAACAGTTTCGGTAATGGCGCGGCGATGCGGGTCAGCCCTGTCGCCTATGCGTTCGATACGGAGCAGGAGGTGATTCGGCAGGCGATGGAAACGGCGAAGATCACGCATGACCATCCCGACGGAATCATCGGGGCGATGGTGGTTGCACGGGCGATTTACCTGATGCGGAGTTGCGATCCTTTCTGCGATGTTTTGGCCCTCAATCAGGCCCTCGAAATGGTTGGGATGTTCTACGGTGCGGACTGGGAGCATCACCTCATTCCGAGGGGTAAGTTCGACGAAACGTGTCAGGGGTGCGTTCCGCTGGCCTTTCATATCATCAAAGAGAGCGATTCATTCGAGGACGCAATCCGCAAGGCCATTCTCTACGGCGGTGATAGCGATACGCTCGGAGCTATCGTCGGATCGCTCGCAAAGGCCCGTTTCGGTGTCAATCTTACGACCATAGAGGCCGCGATGAGCTACCTGCCGGAAGATATGCGGAATGTTATTAAGAAATTTTATGCAACGTACTGATGAAAGAATCCGATTTACTGCAATACTGCCGCTATTATAAGGGCGAGCGGGAGAACCCATACGAGGGGAAAGATCAAAACAAAATGATGCTTTGGCTTTACGAGCGGACATGGGTTCACGACACTATGGCGGTCATTGCAAGAGGCGATGTGAATGCCTCTGAAAGTCGAAATCTCGACGAATATACTGCGGTCGGATTGGCAGAGTTCGAGAATGCGGACGGAGTGCCGATTACCTTGAAATCCCTGCTGTTTAATCGCTATGCACAGGGCAATATGTCGTCGATGATGGATTGTGTCGAGCCGTTCAAGAAATTCTACAAGCGATACTACAAGTAAGGGAGCGCAATGAACTGCACCCCAAAAGTTGGACATAACTTTTGGGGTGCAGTTCACAATCGCGCTCCCTTTGTTTATTTGAGCTGTCCGATCATTTGCAGATAGATCGTTCTGCCTTGCCTTTTGAGAACTCGGAATTGGCTGCCTCGCTGTCCGATCCACTCCTTTTCCGATCTTACCGATTCGACCGATTCTCCGTCCCATATTTCGCCGTCATACTCGAATTTGTTATAGTCGGTATAATGAGAAAACGGTTCGGCATAAACGCCTTTTGCTCCTTTGGGAACCACGATCACCAAATTGTATGAATCGCTGAATCCTCCTGACCTATGGATTGCCGTCGAGATGAACCCTTTATCAACGAATATATCCCCAACTTTCAGATCTCCGAGGCCATAGCCGAGTTCGTTGATCTCGAAGCTGCCGACGCCGCGTCTGACGACGGTATTTTGAGGCATGGAGAACTTTTCAAGTGCCCTCGTTAGGATAGGCAGGTCGTGTTCAAACTCATCGTTGCCTCGTGCCCCGTAATAGGTCTGTCCTCGCAGCGGCTCATTCAGATAGCTGTAAGTCTGCGTGTACTTTGTCAGGATGATCCGCTCCTCTTTCGTCAGGCTCTTCCATATGCTTCCGGTCATGGAGCGCAATCGGGCATCTGCATCATCGAATGTCTCGGATTCATATTGGTCGAGAAGTCGATTTATCTCCGCCTTGCTGATATTTGGCAAGGTGAGAGACTTGATGACCTTTTTCGCGTCGCGCCGTGCCTGCTCCATCTCGCGTTTTTGCTTCTCGGCGACTGCGAGTGAAACCTTTTGCTTGATAACAGCAATATCCTCGTCGTTGGCGATGGCATGCTTTGCATCGGCAAGGAGCTTTGCGACATTGAGGCTCTTCGGATGCGCTTCGGCCCATTGCTCGACAAGCGCGACATCTGCCATCGCTTGTTTGAGCGAAATCTTATAATTGACGGCGTTAAGCTCCTTGATGTATGCCTCCTGCGATACTTTCCATGTCGGGTACTTTTCCTGAACGCCTTTCATGTTGCCGCCGAGGAAGTCGAAAGCCTCGAAATGCAGCTTTTTCGCCTGCTGTTCGAGGGATAGGCCCGACCAGCTCTCGATCTTCGATTTGACGGCATTATACACCCCATGCAGTTGATCCATCGTGAACTGCTTATGCCATGAGTGAGCATTGGGGATGATGTCGGCGAGAGCCTGCTCCGCTTTCTTGGCGGCGAGGATGGCTTGCGCCACTTTCTTGGTCTCGGTCTGCATGGCCGACAGATCGCCCGCGTCGATATACTTTTGCAGGGCGGAGTAATCGACCTCGCCATAATCCCCGGCGACTTTGGCGATGTTATTCGCCGCCGTCTTGATTTGCTGGTGCTTCTTCTGACGTTCGGCCCACGCATTACGGATCGCCGCCTCCTGTTCTGGCGTTCGGGCCTCATGGCGTAATGCCGCCTTTTCCGCGATTGTAAGCTCTTTCGGCTTCGGGTCGAGTATCTGGTCGATAGCCGCCGAGTTATTGCGAATGAAGTAGGGTTCCGTGCCTCTATCGCGGGATGCAAGGATATTCTCCTTGTTATCCCGTACCCAATCCTTGAAATTAGCCGGATATTCGGAGATCTGCTTGCCTCGCGGGGTGTATTTCTCGCCTTTGAGAAATGCCTCCGTAACTTTCGCCATCTCGTCCTCGTCGATCAGGATAGGCGTTGCAAAGCAGAAGCATTGCACATGCCAGCCGTCGAATACGAAATCCTTTGGGTAGTCGCCTGCCAGCTTGTCGCAGATGTCTTTCTTCGGGTGATTCTTCGATAGCTGGATGCGCTGACCGAGGACGAAATCCATCTGCTGCCACCGCTCATTGTCGGCGCGGCGGTAGGCGATGTTTGTCTCTGACCTCGCAACGCGCATGGCATTCTTGGCCGAGGATTTGTAAACGCCCGATCCGGTTTTGTAGTCGCTACGGTCGTAGTCGATCCATCGGTATTTGCCCGTTTTCTCGTCCTTGATGCGCTTTTTCCACTTCCGCCCGTAGATAGGCTTGCCCTGCTCGTCTTCGCCTTTCTTGAAGCGGAAACGGCGGAACATCAGGTCGGGGTCGTTCAGGTATTGCCGGACTTTGCGGGATATGGATTGCGCCGAATCTCCCTCGCCGATGGCGACGGTCATGGCGATCTCCATTTCATCGCGGAGCTGCTGAACCGACTGCCATATCCGTTTTGAGAGATTGAGGCCGTTCTCCGTTCTGTTGGTGAAAGCATTCATCGCCGCCATATTGCGGTTGTTCCATGCGCTGAACTCCGGACTGGATAATACCTCTTTCCCAAAACATGAGGAAATGAGTTTATCGCATGCGTCGTTGGCCTTTTCCCATTCGAGCGTGATCCCCTTTTTGATAGCTGTCGTAGTCGTCGAATGCAGTTGCCGGAGCAATGCCTCGACTTTCTTTTGGATTCGCATATTATCCCCGTCGAAAGAGTACATGACCCCCTCGTCCAGCGTCGGTACGGATTTATTGAGAGCGAGGATTTCATTCACCGTTGCGGCGAATAGCTGCCTCACTTTCTCGGCGTAAGCCTCCGTGCGCTGGATGCGCTTGATGGTTTCCGCTTTCGGGTCGGGAGAATATGCCTTTTTTGCCATTTGCTACCTACTTCTTCTGCTTCTGTTGCTGCTTTTTCTTCGGATCATCTTCATCTCCGTTTTCATTATCGTCGGGGGCGTCGTCGCCATCCGATGCGGATTGCGGGCCTGCACCCTCGATGTCGCCGAATATCTGTTGCTGCTTCTGCGCCCGTTCCTCCTCTTCGGCTTTCAGACGCTCCATTTCGAGCTTCTTATCCTTGACGAGAGGGTTCAGTTCTACGCCGGTTTCGGTTGCCATGATACCGCCGTCGAGGCTCTTGATGATATTTTCGAGGGCTTCCGCGATGTCGTCCCCGAACGGTTCTTGGAACTCATGCCCGATTTTCAGATTGTCGCATTCAGATTTCAGACTTACGTCGAGGACGTTGCTGATGATCGACGTAATGAGCGAAGAGGTGCGCGATAATAGCTCGTCGTGGGTTTCCTTGTGCTTGGCCGCCTTGATGTCGGCAAGCAACATCACCGTCCGCAGGGCCTTTCCCGACAGATTGCTCAACGATTTCAGCGTATCGAGTGAGATATTCGGGGTGAACGACTTGGAAAGGATATGATTCTGCAACCATTCGATTTCCTGCTTCTTGCTTTCCGGCGCACTATCCCATGTCAGGTACTTCGCCGCCTTGTCCACGCCCTCGGAATCGTTCGTTACGAGCAGTTTCGCCGCCTCTTTCTTCTCCGGCAGGTTCTTGATGAGGTCGGCGGCCATGATAGCGATAGGATCGGCGAAATAGTCGTTTGTATCGGCAGAGCGCGATCCGATCAATTCCTCACGATGGATAAGCGGCTCGACGCCTTTCCACTCTTTGTCCTGCTGGAAGAGGATGATCGGAATCTTGCCTATGAAATTCGTCTCCTCGACGACCTCCCATCCGATGCTCTTCCGCGTGCAGCGGTAGATGATGTTCGGGGTGTAGATGTCGAAGTGATAGACGAGGCTGTTTTCCTGTTCCCGTACATAGTAGCCCCATGCTACGGAAATCAGATTCTCGTATTGATCCCAGCGCGTGTAAATCTCATCTCCCTTGCTCTTGGCGAGCACTCGAATCTGAACGTCCGGCGCGTCGTTCGCATCGCGGAAAACGCGGAAAAGCATCGCACTTTCGGTCTCTGATCCGGCGATACGCTTGCATTGGCGGAGTTTGCTGTTGAAGTGAGTGTGCTCGATGACATCCTGAAATTTTTGGAACGCCCGATCTGTCCCTGTGGATTGCTGCGTCCATTTCACCGGACGACCATAGAGGAATACGAGGGCGATTTCATTGATGTAAACCTGATAGGGGATCGGCAGCTTCCATACCGGCTCGAACCGGATGAAATTCCCCTTTTTGTCGGTGATGATCTTGTCCTCCCGCTTCATGATTTCATGGGAGGTTACTTCATACTCTTTGAGCGCGGCAATCGCCATATCCATACGGTTGCCCATGCGCTCCTTGACCGCCGAAATGTCTTTGGCGGCCAATAGTTTCTCAAACTCCTGATTTCGTCCTACAAGAGCATTGAGATAGTTGCGAAACAAATCAAATAGCATCATATCCTTAAATTATTGGTTTACATACCTAAACTCGACTTACTCAATACGTCGTAGTCTATATCGTCGTCCTCATCGTACAGGTCGTTTATCGCATATCCGAGAATATCGACGAACTCGTCGTGCGGCTGGCTCGGAAATCCGCATACTTCATCGAGAAAATCGTCGTTCCATGATCCCTCGACGATGAACACCCGCCCGCACTCCACGCGCGGCGAAACGGCCCGCAATCGCACCTCCTTATCATCGGTCGGCGTGGGCGTCCGCTTGACATTGAGGGTCGAGATTTCTTGAAGCATCTGCACCACGCTCTCGCCGTTGGCTTTCGGCTCGACATGAAGTTTGCTCTCGGAGTTGCCGTCATGCGCTGCGATGTATTGAGGCAGGAACCGCAACAGGTCGGGCATCTCTTTATACACTTTCTGCGCGTCGATCAGATAGATGTAATTCCTGATCCGGCAGGCCGCCAGTACGCCGCTGGGGTCGTTGTCTTGGCCCTTTTTCTTCTTGTTATAGGCCGTATCGAGGTAGAAGTGTATCGGCTCGTTGAAGCGCAGCGACCGGAACTCGGCAAGCGGAATCGTGCGGAACCAATCCCTTTTCACGATATTGCCGCCCTCGATGGTCGGGTGCTGCTGATACAGGGCATTGAACTCACGCGGGGCGCGGGCTTTCTGCTTCTGCAACTTGTCGATGGAGTGGCGCGACGGCCATAGTGCGTCGCCGATATGCCGTTCGCTCAATCCTCCGTCGTACTCCTGTTCGCAGATCGCGGGGATGGCGAGTACCGTCCACTCCTGCGGCTCGGCTTTGAGGATGCGTCCGGCGAGGTCGTCCTCATGCCATCGCGTCATGATGAAGAGCTGCCGCGAATTGTTGTGCAGACGGGTCGAAAGGACGGTGTTATACCAATCCCACACCCTCTGTCGGTAAGTGATGGAATTTGCCTCGTTCGCATCTTTCACCGGGTCGTCGATGATCGCAATATCGACGGGTGTACCTGTCAAAGAACCTCCTACGCCGACCGCCTTGTAAAATCCTCGATGTCCTACCATCTCGAAGAGATCGACATTCCTCAAATAACCCCGCGAATCCGTGCGGATATTCGAGCCGTTGAGATAGGTTTCGGGGAATATCGCCTGATACTCCTTGCTGTCTATCGTTCGCTGAATCGAGCGCGAAAACTGCTGCGCGAGGTCGGAGGAGTAGGAGCATCCGACGATTTTCAGGTCGGGGTTTTGTCCGAGTGCCCATGCGGGGAAATTGCGGGAGATGATTTCCGACTTTCCGTGCTGCGGGGGCATGAAAACCATCAGGTTTTTGATCTTGCCCTCCAACAGCATTTGGCAATGATCCGCGATGAGCTTATGGAACCACTCTAACTCGTATTTCGGATTACTATAACCGAGGAAACGCGAAAAGGAGGTCGGAGCTTCGAGTTTCAATTTCTCGCGCTTCAACCTCATCAACTGTTCGCGTACCTCGATTGTAGATGATCTCATTATTTATCCGCCTTATCCTCAAACTTTTCAAGTCGTGCGATTTCTGCATTGATTTCATCGAGTGTCATAGGTTTTTCGTCGTCCTTTTTGAGCGTTATATCGTTGCGCAGCCTGTTCTGATAGTGTTCGGGGTCGAGATTCGTCAGGAGGAAAATCGCGGCCCCGATGTTCGGCTGCACATGGATTTTCTTCCTCTTCATCTTGAACGGGGTCGGCTGTCCGTCCGCTCCGACGCGGAACTCCTGCTCGGTTTCCTCATGCTCATACCCTTTGGCGGCTTTGGATAGCGAGATGGCGAGATCATGGGTAAGATTCTGCTTGAAAACCTCCTTTGCCCGTTCGATGGCCTCTTTGAACTGCGGTTTGCCTTTCATCCACAGGCGATAGGTCTTTTCGTCGATCCCCATCTCGCGGACAAACTCTTTCAGCTTCGCCCCGCCGTAGTCGATCAGGCCATGAGCGGCTACCCATGCCTCGCACTCCTCGATTTTGGCCGCATTGTATTTAGCCATTGCTATTCAGGTCTATGAGTTTGTAAAATTCCTTGCGTAGATCGGAGTTCAAGTTGAAGACGCCCGTAAAATGCGCTACGGACATCTTGCCGTCGTTCCGCACTCCTCGCATTGTCTTGCACAGATGTTGCCCTTTCATCACGATAGCGAAGCCGAGAGCCTCGTTGTTCAGGGCCTCGGAAAGCATCTGCACGATGTCCCGCGCCAGCCGCTCCTGCAACTGCAAGCGGGCGGCGCAGTAGCCTACCACGCGGGCGACTTTGCTGATGCCGAGGATGCGCCCTTTCGGGCTGGGAATGTAGGCGAAGTAATACCGGCCGAAGAACGGCAGGATATGATGCTCGCACATCGAATAGTAGTCGCCGCAGTCGAACACAATATCCGACAGGCCCTCCTCATTGGCGAATGTGGTGATCTTCGGCTTCTGCGCCGGATCGTAGCCTCGGAATATCTCTTTCCACATCCGCATAATGCGGTCGGGCGTGCCGATCAGTCCCTCGCGGTCGGGGTCTTCGCCGATGGCGCGGATGAGCGTTTTCAGCGCACCGATAATATCTTCTGCGTTTGGAGTGATAGCTTCCATTTCGGGTGTGATTTGATGTAGTTGATGGTTGCAGCGATGTTCTCCGAGTTTCGCGCCTCGTCCTTGAAATCGCAGGGCTGCAAGTAGTATTCTTTGGCCTCGATACCGTCGTATGCCGACATGTCCTGCTCCTGATAGACGACTTTCAGCTCGTCGATGCGTTGGAGCCGCAGCTCGGCATGAGGGCAAAAGTCGAATTTCGGCGAGCAGGTGATCCAGTCGATAGGGCAGTAGCCCTTGATCGGAATCGTGCCGTTGGTTTCGATCTGCACGAACTTCCCTGCGCTATGCAGATGATTGATGAACGACAGGGTGAGTTGCAGCATCGGTTCGCCGCCCGTAATCACGACGTGGTCGGCCGGAAAATCGGCGATTTGACGCATGATCTCCTCTTCGGTGAGGTCTTGGTAGGGCTGGTGCTCCGTATCGCAGAAATCGCAGCGAAGATTGCATCCTGCAAGGCGAATGAAGACCGCCGGAGTGCCGGTATAGCGGCCCTCGCCCTGAATCGAGTAGAAAATTTCGTTTACCCTCATAATGCGCCCTCCTCGTCTTTGTTGGTGTCTGCGACATAGATTGCGACGTTGCCCTCGCTCTCCTGCACCGTCGCCTTGTAGCATTCGGGAATCTGCTCTACGATCCAGCGGGCGATGTTCTCGGCCGTCGGATTGAACGGCAGCAGCTTGTTGAAGTTGCCGTGATCGAGGTAGCCGTGAATCTTGTCCTTGATCCTCTTGAAATCGCAGACCATTCCATCGGCATTCAGTTTTTTTGCCTTGCAGAACACCGTTACGACCCAGTTGTGGCCGTGCAACTGCTGGCATTGGCTTTTGTAGGAGAGGGTCAGCCGATGGCTTCCCGCGATCTCCATTCGTTTGGAAACGTAATACATTGCTATTCTTTTTGATATTTGCGAGTTAAGAGGTAGAAAAACGGCGTGTCGCATAGAGCCAACCCCGCTTTGAGCAGGTATTGCCCGATGACCATGCCGAGGATGAGCATCATGCCGCCCTCCTGCATGAACCATCCGAGACCGATGCCGAATGCGATTGAGATGTAAATCGCCGTGTCGATGATCTGCGAGGTCAGGGTCGATGCGTTGTTCCATATCCACCGCCGTTTGGGATTGCCGCAGAACCGGCCCCGTATCTTGTGGAATACCCATACGTCCCAACTTTGGGAGCACAGATAGGCGACCAGCGATCCGAATACGAATATCGGCGTCTGACCGAGCAGCATCCGATAGGCCCGTTGCATCTCCTCGTCATAGGCGGGGAGATACATCGTCAGGATAATCAGGGCGAGGGCGATAAGCTGGGCGGCAAACCCCCTGATGACGGCCTTATTCGCCTCTTTCTTGCCCCATATTTCGCCGATAACGTCCGTACAGAGGAATGTCAGGGCGTAGGTCAGAGCCGCGCCCGGAATAAGGACGGGAACCCCGCCAATATGGATGCCGGTATCGAGCACCTTGCTCGTAACGACGTTCGCCACGATCAGGCATACGACAAACACGACATTCAGCGTGATGAGATTGGCATTACTCCGTTTCATACTCCGTCGTATCTTCGATTTCGGCGTCTCGGAGGGCTTCCTTGCGCTCGACGCATGTCCCGCATTTGCCGCAATGCTTTTCGCCGCCCTTGTAGCAGGAGTAGGTAGTGGAGTAGTCGATACCGAGTCGTTTGCCGATGCGGGCGATGTCGGACTTGCTGATACCCGTATATGGCGCGTCGATCTGTACCCCGATGTAGGTGCCGTGCCGCATGGCCTCCGACATGGAATGCACGAATCCCGCGCGGCAATCGGGATAGATCGCATGGTCGCCGTGATGGTTGGCGATGAGTACCTTGCTCAACTTCCGGCTTTCGGCGAGACCACAGGCAACGGAGAGCATGATGCCATTGCGGAACGGTACGACGGTCGATTTCATGTTTTCGGCCTCGTAGTGGCCCTCCGGCACGGCATCCGCGCCCTCCAAAAGCGAGGATTTGAAATGCTGACCGATGAATGCGAGCGGGATGATGATGTGTTCGATGCCGAGTTGCTGGCAATGTCGCGCGGCGCACTCGGCCTCCCGCTTGTTGTGGTTGCTACCGTAGTCGAACGTAACGGCCAATGCGATCTCCTCGGCCTTTTCATGCAGGAGGGTGATACTATCCATGCCTCCCGATACGATGATGACAGAATCTTTCATAACCTTGGTGCTTTTTAATTAAGAATCGGAATTACAGGAATTTTTCGGCGTATCGGCTGAACTTGACCCACTCGTTGAAGTTGTTTACCGCGCCCTCTCTCGATTTGAGCCTGCATCCCTCTTTGCTCATCTGTTCCATCAATCCGGTGCGCGGGTTGAACTTGCAGATGTAGCCGCCGCGATTGCCGTAGAGCCATGCGGTGCTATCGACCGAATCGAACCGATACTTTTGCAGATTGGCGACGGTGGTATATCCCAACCCGTGAATCTTCGCCTTGTGCTTGTGAGCGGTGTTGATGAACCACGGAAACGCCGTTTCATAGACTTTACGGGGGATTTCTTTGGTTACAATGCCTCCGATGGCGACATAGGGGTATTCCTCGCACATCTTGACGAAATACTCCTTGCCTCGGTTCTTGTGCCATACGGGGATGGGCTTCTTGCCCGTCATCCTTTCGAGCTTGTGCCGCAACCGCTCGACCTCCGCCAGCCCGACGACGCTGTCAATATCCAACTCGAAAAAGAGTTTTACGTCGAAGCGGTTGATGAAGTCGGCATACTCCGATACATAGGCATCCCAATCACAGCCGCCCTTGTGGGAACCGGCCATGAACGTATAAGCCCCGCTATCGAGCAGGAATGACCCGAAATGCCTGACGAGAGGCATGAAATCCTCGTTCTTCCGCAGGTAGTAGTAGCTTTCGAGGACATTGATACCTGATAGGGTGCTATCCCCGTCCCCGACGAAGAAGTCCGCTCCGTAGATGGATTCCCGCATTATTTTGTCCTTGTCGCCCGCGAGAAAGCTGTTCATCGCTTCGATGACTTCTTTGCGGCTGTTGGGCGATGCACAGTAAACTTTCATAACCTTTTGCCAAAATTCGCGGAGGTTGCCTGAAATTCCTCCGGCAAGAAATATCCTCATAGCATCCTTGTTAATCTCTTTAAGAGGTATTCTATTCAAATACTCTGAAATACAGGTCGTTAAATACCCCCCCCCCGAATTTTCCGAGACGTTCGCCGATCCAGCTCTCATACAAGCGGATCAGGATTATGCCCGGATAGGGATTGTTGCCTGCGAGATGGATTTTCATCACTTGATCTTGATGCCCTCGAACTCGCCCATGAGCGTTGCCTCGATACGGGATTTGATCTCCTCCTTTTGGTCGGCATACTCATCGGGAATCGAGACGGTGATCTTCTCGCCCTTGTCTTTCTCGGCCTCCTTGTCAAGCTTGTCGAAAAAGCTATCTACGTCGATCTCGCTTTCATTCATCGGCAGATCGAGGCCCCATGCGGCCAAAGCATCGGCGTCCCATTCGTTCGCCAGCATCGACCACTCCCACCGACCGAAGCCGGAGTTATCGAGAATCGTGTAGGCTTTCAGCTTTTCAATGGAGGTTTCTTTCGGGATGATGACGCACGGGGCATCCTTGTAGCCGAGGTCGAGCATGGCTCGATAGCGCATATTGCCGCCGATGATGATATACTTGCCGTTGTCGAGCGGATATACCAGCAGCATACGGTATTTCATCAGTTCGGGGTATGCCTGAATATCCTTTTTCAGAAGGTCGAGCTTCGTCTCCAATATCTCGCGGGGATTCGCGGGGAGGCCGTCGAGCTGACCCTCGTTCAGCTCCAACCGATCCAATTCCAGCGAGACGAAGTCGGCGTCGATGGCTTTCAGAGGCTTGTTCTCTTTACTCATAACTGTTCATTTTTAAGATAGATACCACAAAGGTATAAAAATAGTACCTAATAGGTAGCTATTAAGGCAAAAAAATAAAGTTTACTTCAAATAAGCGTCGATTTCGGCCATGAACTCGTCAAAAGAGCGGCAGATGACATACTTGTATCCGGCCCATTCCGCCCGCTCCTGCCATGCCTTTTGCGATGGTTGCTGTCGGCCCGTCGGGGTCTTCATCTCAATACATAAGCCGTGAAACCGCTTTGCCGGGAACAGGAGCAGGAGGTCGGCGACGCCTTTCATCGTTCCCTCGGCTTTCATGATCGCCGCCTCGGATCGAAGCCGTGCCCCGCCGTTCGGGACGGCGAAGAGGAGCAAGGCGAGCTGCGGGTATTTCATTCGGAACCAACGGACGCAGGTCTGCTGGATGATGCTTTCCTGATGCCTCATATCAATACCGAAAATCCGTGAAATGGATGATGACGCCGTGAAAAACTTTATCCCCTTTCGGGTGTCGGCCGAAGAACCACTCTTTGAAGTCGGTTGTATTCAGTCCGTCGTTTTTGGCGATTTCATAGCAGTCCGCGTCGATCCATTCCCGACCGTCGATGCGGGCGGTGATCGTATCGTTTTCGCTATGATAATGCAGCTCTATCCGCTGGATGCCGATAGGCTGGTCGAGGTGGGCAATTTCTACCTGCGGCGAGTTGTACGGGCGTCCCGACCATTGGCGGATCGAGAGGCAATAGCCGCCCCGTTGCATCTTCTCCGCGATGGCGTTCCATTGGTCGAAATTGCCTCGGATGGTATGCAACTTACAGCCTGATGCGAGCTTTTCCTTGAAGCCAGTCGGCTGGCCTTTCCGGCTATGCGTCGTCGGGAACACCCGCGACAAGGTGATGACGATTTTCTTCTTTTCCATTTTTCGTGGTGTCGTTTGTTCCAAATGGAGGAAATTCGGGCATGTTTCGGTATCCATATCGAAGCATGCCATAATAAACGGAGCGGGCGGCAATTTACGCCGCTCCCATGCGCGGAAGAGATGATACCTCCGGCATTGGTCGCTCAACAGGCAGCAATAGCCGCTGCAATGAGCTATGTCTTTATTGTAGGTTGTTTCCATGATTCAAAACTTATTGCTATTTCGCGCGGAAATGCGGGTATTTTACATTATCTACTGTCGGCCTTAATGGTAATTGCGTCGCATCGGATTCGAGCGTATTCGCTGCCAAAACGACCTCTTCGGATAACCTTTGCAGGGACGGCGGGTTTCGATATAACCCCATCCGCATTGTGGGCGTTGATATACCCATGAGATCAGGGAATTTATGACCCGCTCCAAATCCATGAATACCTCTGCCAGCCCTACCATGATGCGCCCTCCTCAAATATGTTCCGTTGTTCGGGTTGCTTGGTCGCCGGAGTGCCGAGCGCGTCATGCACCCGCGCAATCTCGGCATCGACTTCCCGCTCGACCGCCTTACTCTGATTGAGCGCGGTTTTCGACCGAGTGCGGAAATACTCCTTTTGCAGCTTCCGCATGAGAGCTACTTTGTCGAAGAATTGCCGCGCGTTCATTTCTCGGCGATTTTATAGGCATCGACAATCGGGGTCTTGACGATGGAGGCGACCTCATAATCCGATACTGTACCTCTCATACCCTCGGCGAGGTTCTTGGCGGCTTGATTCAGGTCGGATGCCTGTACGAGGATATAGATCGCTTTCTTGCGCTCTGCGCCCGTATTTTCGTCGAGCGTGATGAGGTTGATCTTGGCCTTGTAGAAGTGATCGCCGTTCTCATCCCAAAAGATTTCCGAGATGTTGCTGCGCTTCACGGCCGATACCGAGAATGCTCCCGACGTATAGGGCATCATCTCGTTGGTGATGCGGGCCTCTGCCTCCGTGAATGAAAGGGCATCGACCAAATACGGCTCCGTGATGGTTTTCAGAGAACCGTTCTCTCTCGTCTTTTCATAACGAACTTTTGTTGTAAACCACATGATGATAGATGTTTTGAGTTAGAATTTCGGGGTGTCTTTGGTTATGCGGCGCAAAGCGCGGATCGCATTGTCTATCGTCTGACCGACGACAAAGGGATGCGGCGGCCTCCCGTTCCCGCCGCGCCTCCATTTTTGGTAATGATGTAGTGCTCGTAGGGTTTCCACGTCCGACATATGATCCTCTTTGAATTTGCAGAGGTCGTCGCATCGGTATTGATTCAGAGTGATGATGCAATGTCCGTAGCCGTTTGCATCTTCATTCTTGAAAAAGGCGCATTCGCCGCATTTGCAGGGTCTCGTCATGTTTTATTCGTTTTGTGAGTTATTCATTATCTTCATCTTCAATTTCTCCCGTAGGCTCTCGGATGAATCCGATTTGCCGGATTTCGGGGCCGCTGACATCTTCAAAGATTACGACGGCAATATCTCCGTCAGTCTTGCATCCAACCAGCCGACATCCGGACGGGATGCAGACCTGAATCTCATAGGTGCGTTTCATTCGATTTCTCGTTTTTTAAGAAACACATCCATATCGTTTTGCCGCCTTTGCCGGACGTATGTCCGAATAGGGGCTTTTGTCCGATGATCTCGATGATCCGCGCGGTGGGTATCTGCTGCTCATTCCATTTGAAGATGAGCGTTCCGTTCGGTTTGAGAACACGCATACATTCTTCGAATCCTTGCCGGATGTCATCCTCCCATGAGGGGAGGAGGCGACCGTATTTTTTCGCCAGCCATGACGATTCGCCGAGGTTATTCAGATGCGGAGGATCGAACAGGACGAGATAGAACGAATTATCGGGAAACGGCATCTTGCGGAAGTCCCCGACGACATCGGGCCTGATCTCCAATCTGCGCCCATCGCAAAGGGTATGTTCCTCGCTGCGGCAGTCCATGAAGACCGTATCGGGGTTGTCTTTGTCGAACCAGCACATCCGACTGCCGCAGCAAGCATCCAAAATCTTTTTCATACGAATAGCGATTTTGAAATTCTTGGTAATACCTTTACTCTTGCCTCGGCACAGAAATCCTTTTTGATCTCGAATCCGTATGCTTTTCGGCCCATATTGGCAGCCGCGAGCAGGGTTGTTCCGCTTCCTGCGCACGGGTCGATGACTACATCCCCTTTGTCGGTGAATATCTCGATCAGGCGTTCCAGCAGGGGAACGGGTTTCTGCGTCGGGTGGATCTTCGGCGTATCTGTATCGCGTACCCAATCGAAGCAGTTGAATATCATCCTCCCGTCATTGTTGAATTTCGGTAGGCGGTCGCGGTAGAGAATCAATCCGTATTCGCAGTTGCCGACGACTTTCATGTTGGCTTTGAGTACCTGCGCGGAGAAATCCTTGCGGAATACGAGCGGGATGTAGCGTTTCAGTCCATATCGTTGTCCGAGTTCGATATAATAGTGCATCTGCTCGAAAGGACAGAAAAGGATCATACAGGCCGCGCCTCCTTTCGATCTTCCCCCCCCCTCGGATTTCTCCTCTTTGATAGGCTTGTCCTTACGAAGCATTTGACTACAAAAGTGCATGAACTCCGCAGGCCGGAAATCCTTGTCGGTGTCGAAAAACTGCTTGCCTGCGAGTGCGCTCTCGCCGTTCTTATTGTCGCCATCAACATACCATGCCGGATTGCTGGCATAGGCATTCGCACCGAGGTTATACGGCACATCGGCGATGATAAGCTGCGCTTTGGGGATGCCGTATGCCTTGAAATTTTGAAAATGATCGTTGAATAATTCTATGTCTTTCATAGTGTATTTCCGTTAATTGGTAGCCATTGGTAGAGGCTCGGTTTGCGCTCTAAATCGCCGCGCCATTCGGCGGCATTATCGTAGTCGATGAGTTCGATGCTCCCATCCCGTTTGTCCCTGACAAGACGCGGCAGATTGCGAAATATCTCATCTATGGCGTCATCGGTGGCAAATCCCCATTTCGGGTCGGCCTGAATGTCGCGCCATTGCGTCAGAGAAGAAAGCCGATATTTCAGGTCGGCAACCTCTTCGACTTGCTTATCCAATGCCCGCTCGTATGCGGCAGCGGTCTGCGGGGCAATATCTTTCGCCTTGCCGATGTTGCGCCAATAGCGGCGAATCCAATTCCACATTGCATAGTAGAACTTATCCCGCATATCCCGCCGGAGCAAATCGGCCTGCGTGTCGTACTTGGCCTTGTGGAGGCATGGAGCGGACTTGATGCAGCGGAATGTGCCCGAATCGGTGATATACATCAGCCCTGCGAACTTCGGGCATTCAGCCTCGGAGATGATCCCTTCCGGACAGACATACCAAAAGTAGTTCGGTCGTCGATCGTCAATTGTTCCATCCGAGGCGGATAACCCTTGTAAGATGCGCATCTTATTCTGCTTATGGATTGCCTCATTCAGGAAATCCGAGTGGCTGATCTTGATCTCGCACTCGTACACGTATCCGGCTTTGGAGATTGCCAAATAATCGGATTCCCACGCATAGAAGATGAAGCCGACCATCTCGAAAGCGGGTTTTGTCAGAATTGGATGATTCCAATACAACGCCTGCTGGATGCTCTCCTCGGTGTGTTTCGGTTTGGTCGGGGTTCCTCCCCGTGTCCCTCGCATTCCCATATCGCTACATCATTTCGCGCCAGCCGGTGACTTTGGCGTGGGTTGAGTGTTCGATGAAGAATCCGCCCAATTCAGGCGCATAGAAATCGGTCTGAATCTCCCCGCTGGAACATTTTACGAGGACATTCTTATTCGCTTCGGGCATGAAGTCTTTCGGGTCGATCCAGCAGGTGTAGAATCCCTCCATTTCTTGCTCGGCGAGTTCGGCCGCATGGGTCATTGCCGCCCGGAGCTGCCATTTGGCGTGGTCGCTCATCTCTACTGTGAGATGAGCCATGCACCCGTCTATAAATTCTTTTGCTTTCTGACTTTTCATTCCTCGGTCATGTTTTGGACAAAAAGTAGTTTTGTCGCACATTTGTCGGGGTCTAATGCGCAGGCCCCCGTTTCATAGCATGCACATTCGCTGCAATACGCTTTAATCGCTTTCTCACGCATTCGCATCTCGGCATCCTGCTCGGCAAGTTCGATAGCGGTAGACACATCCCATCTTGACACGACCAACTCGCGCCCTCCGAATCTTTCAGCATACTCTTGTGCCGTACACGTGGCATGTGTAATGTATTCCTTTGCTTTTTCGCTTTTCATGGCTCAATCGTTTTCATCGTTATCGTCATCGGGATAGCTCACATCCTCATAGTTCACGCAGAAGTCGAAGCCCGGATCATCGTCGAATACGCCTTTGGTTTGGCATTCTTCGTATTTTCGGCAGTTGTAGCAATGACATTCGTTTATTTGTCTGTTGATTTTCATGGTTCTATTCTTTGCGTAATCGGATGATATATTCGGCATTCGCGCATCCTTTGTCGATCATCTGAATACCGAGGAGTTTGTCGGCGGCGTAGGATCGTACCCATTCTTCGTCGCATGGAGCGAGCTGCTTGCCATCCTGTGTGTTTCCATGAAGAGCGAAATGATTGTCTTCCTCGACAATGCGGCATGGGTAGGATTTCGCTATACGATTCATGAATCGGTTGATTTTCTGCACATAGTAGGGAAATGGTGCTTTAATAGTTCGATTACCGTCGTCATCTTCCCGATAGCAGTTCGGGCAATAATGATGACTGCTTACCGAGTGCCAATCCTCCTCGGATGCTTCTTCTTCCGCTGTGCTGCGGTCATACCAAGCACTATTGTCATTGCTATTGATGAGGGTCTCCCCGCAACGGTCGCATGTAACGCCGTATAAGATTTGAGGTTCAATCATGGTTATTAGCTTTCTTTGTTGGGTAGTTCTGTTAAAATTCCGATTTCTTTTACCGCTTCGAGGATGTGTAGAATATCCCGCATTGCCGAAAGCATACGAGGATCAATCCCCTCTACGGAGCAGTTTTTAATCACGTTTCTCTGAAAATGAATCAGGAAGTCCATGTCGTGATTAAGGATTGCGGTTATAATTCTCTTTGCCATAGTATTATGCTGCTATTTGTGTCGGACGCCAATCGCCCTCAATTAATCGGGCACAAAGGGCCTCGCAGAGAACCCGCGCCATATTGACCTCGACCGCGTTACCGATGAATTTCTTTTGATCGGCCTGTGTCCCGACGAGAACGTAATCGGGGGGAAAGCCCATGATCCGTTTCAATTCGGGAATGCGGAGCATCCGCATCTTTATATCGACGATGCCGTACAACGCCATGAATCGCTTGATTTTTGCCATCGCCGGACTGTCGTCAGAGGTTATTGTGGTTGTGCTTTCTTGCTGCTCCATTCGGCAGGTTACGAGCTGGAGTTTCGGATTGGTTGTAACCGTCGGTGCAGGGCTTTCGATGTCGCAGGGCGCTCCGTTCCCGTACTGCATATCCACGAACGCGAGCCTATCCCTTGTGGTCAGCGTCGGCGCGGGTGCGTCGATGGAGTGGTTATGCCCGTTCCCGTAATATGCCGTGATGAACGAGTGATGATCCCATGTCGTTATTGTCCCCGCAGGCTCTTCGACCGAAACGCATTTGCCCTCCGGACTGCCTCCGTAATGCTTGGAAAGGAAATTGACCTGCGCAATGCCGAGCCTATTCTGCGTTGCAACGGTCGGGCAAGGTTCGTCGATGCTCGGTGCGTGGTATTTCCCGGTTTGACTCATCGAGTTCCATTTCACCAAGAATGCCTCTTTGCCGCCTGCAACAAACTTGATGAGACCCGCGTAGATGCGTTCGAGGGTCGCATCGACGAGCGGTTTCTTGCGCCCGAAAATACTTTCGCCCTCATCGGAAAAGTCCAGCACCTCGCGCACGGGCTTCCAGCGTTGCGTCCGACCGAATAATCCCGTTGCGCCGTCCTTGCTGTGCGTCGGTTCGGGGAACACTATCGGGAGGCTCTCTTTGGCGAAGATGCCGAAGAATCGGCGACGAGTGGTGTATGCCCCGTAATCGGCCGAGTTTAGAATCCGATGCGCGAACCGATAACCGTAGCCGCAGACATTCGACACCCATTGCTGATACAGCCGTCCTGCATCTTTACTGATCGGCTTGCCGTTCTCGTCGAGGTCGCCCCATGACATGAACTCCTCGACGTTCTCGATCTGAATGTAGTCGGGGTTGATAGCCTCGATGTATCGGAAGAGATGCTCGGCCAGCGTCCGGCTGTCGGCATCGCGGGGCTGGCCGCCTTTGGCCTTGCTGAAATTCGTACATTCGAGACTGGCCCACAAGACGACGAACGCATCGGGATATTGCCGCCGCATTTCGGCGATATGAGCTGTCAGCGGCGAGAGTTCCAGCGTGCGAATATCCTCCGTGAAGTGCAGCGCGTCGGGATGATTAGCGGCATGAGAGGCAATCGCATTTGCATCATGGTTTACGCACCCGATGACCTTTGCACATTGCCGTCCATCATGGCGAGCGTTCTCAACGCCGGTAGAGGTTCCGCCAGCTCCGCAGAATAAGTCGATGTATAGCAGTTTCATATCGCCTTATTTTTTGGTTTCGCATTCATTCCATCGACGTGCGATCTCTTCTCCGAGTTTCGTAGCGTCGGGTAGTGTTTCTTTGAAGTCGCGGTACAAATCGCGGCTGAATAGCTTTATTTGGCCGATAGGGATATTCCATCCGCAGTCGGGGTCTTTGATGCAGAGATCGACCCGTCCGTGATTATCATCCGGTATGCAGAGTAGTTTTACCCGTTGGGTATCGAAACTACCCTCGACGAACTGAAATTTTGGTTTGATCTCCATGACTATTCCTCCTCGATTCCCTCTTCAATTTCAAACTGCGCCAATGCCTGTTGGCAGCCGAAGCAGAAAAAGTCGTTGAGCGCATCGTAGATTGATTCGGGGATTTCATCATCTTCTTCAAAGTTCCCCTCGACGCACTCCGAGCTGCCATAATGTCCGATATGCCGTTCGGAATAGGTTTTGCCGTTGATCGTTACATCGGTTTTCCAACCGTCAGCGGTGATTTCGATACTGATTTTATTCTCTTTCATAGTTGCGTTGAATTATTGATTATTACATATCCCTGCCGTCCATGAATTTACCGAGGCCGAACCACACAAAGGATTTCTCCCAATGGCGTTCCCCGACATACCGGATGATCGACCAGCGCGTAACGACCATGCGTGGGTAGGTGTCTGTCTTGGGGTCGTACCCCTTTCCGATCCTGATGTACTCTTTCCCGTTATCGCCGCGAAAGAGCATGAAAAACTGCGATTTCAGCGGGCTATTGTCGTCCACCCATGCGCAGATGAGGATGCGCCAGCCGCGAAATATTTTCCTGATAGCTCCTATGTGAATCATGATTAACTATATCTTACTTGTGAAACATTTTCGCAACGCACCCACATCGGGTCGTCTGCATCAATTCCGCTGTCATCGCATAAGGCAAATAAGCGTTCGGGAAAGTTGCATGATATGACTTTATACCAGCTTCCTCTGTATTCTGCGATCATGCCTGCGCAAAATCGTAGTGCGTCAAATTCGTCTTGTGTCATGGTATCGGTTATTTCACGATTTTATCCGGTTTGCAATCAAATTCCCAATCTACGTCAGTCCCGTAGCAGGTGTGGATTTCTCCGATGTTCATCCCGCATCCGATTTTTGCCATCTGCACGGCCTCTTTGCGAGTGTGGGCGCGAATCTCGAAAACGCCGTCGAAAATGAATCGGGCCTTGACTTTGTAAATCCGCTTTTTCGGCTCTTGCGGATAGGTTTTGAGCCGCGCTTTCAGCCTGCGGATCGTTGCCCGCGCTTCGGCTCCCTCTTTGGAGGCTTGGATGTCGGGCATCTTGCCCTCCAATTCGGCGATGCGTCGCTCGATTGCCTCCCGTTTTAATTTTACTTCTGTCCCCATTGCGTTGAATTTTGTGTCTTTGCTCTGTTTTCTGCGATATGCCGCATTATTTCGGATTATCCGACCATCTTATCGCCGTTACCTGAAACTCGCGGCAAATCGCCTTAATTTCATTTGTCCCGATAGGTCTCATTCTTGAAAATGATGACTTCGAGCATCTCGTTGAATCGGTCTGCGATGCGGTTGCCGTACTTCTCGCGGATTTGCGATTTCGTGAGATTGGTCGTGATGAACGTGAAGAGCTGCATGTTGTAGCGATATTCGAGCATATCGACAACCGGATTGAGGATGTTCCCATAGTCGAGAACCTCTATCGGTTCGCGCCCCATGTCCTCAATGGCGATCATCGGCATATTGCGTAGGTTACGGAATGCCTCGAAATCCTTTGCGAGCATAACTACCTCCTTTGCATCGACGATCCGAATACCGGCCCGTTTGCCCTCGAAATGCCCTATGTCGTTGAGCCAATTCACCGCCGACTGAAAGGCATACAGGAGAGTTGTTTTACCATTGCCGGGTACGCCGCAGAGCATTACCCCGAACTTGGCATCGTCGCGGATCAGGAATGCGGCCAGCCGTTCGATGTTGGTTTTGGTCGCCTTGTCCTCGATGAACCTGCGGTGGCGGTATTCGACTTCCGCCTGATATGCTGCCAGCAGAATGTCCGCTGCCTGCTTCAAGCTCACCGACCACTTAAAATTTCCCCTCGTAGTCTTCCGGGCGAGTAGCTGTCGCCTCAGTCCCTCGACGTTTATCACATGATCTTTGTTGATTGATCCCATTTCGTTTGTTGTCTTCTTTTTGCCATGTTGCCACCGCCGCACGCCAGTTTTTCATCTTGTTCTTGCCGACATACCATCCCTTGCTCTCGTAAAAGTTCACGAATCGCTCGGCATCCACCGTGTACCCCTTTTCCCTGATATAAGAATCAACCTCCTCGATAGAGGGCGGGGAAAAGCGTTTTTCGCTTTTTCCACTTTTCCCCTCTCTATTGTCTTTTATATTCTTATTATTCTTATCTTCTGTGCAGGGATCGTTGCACCCGTCGTTGCAGGGGTCGTTGCTGCCCTCGTTGCATCCTGCTGCGCTATTCTGCTGGTAATCATCGTAATTAACTATCGTAATCATCGTTGCACGGGTGGCAGGGTGTTTCGCGCGGCTTATCATCTGATCTGCTTCGAGGAGAGATAGAAATTTGAGGATGGTATGCTCGGACGGCTTGCGCTGCACCCCGTTGTCATCTTTGTACGCCCACCGCTCGCGGAGATAGTGGACGGATGCGATCAATTGCCCCCGTTTGATGGTTACGAGGTCTGATCCAACAAGGCGTTTGCTATCTCTCCATTCGGCGAGCATCAGCAGGTCGATCCACCACTTCAATTTTCGCGGATCATTCCATATCCAATGCTCCCGAATGGTTTGATATATTTTTATCCATCCTCCCATCATCTATTTCCCCACGAAAGCAAAGTAGATTTCAGCGAATTGTTCACCTGCGTATTTCGCCAGCGCGGACGATTTGAAGCAAAGGCGAGACCCGAAATTCGCACCCGTACTCGAGGGCGCGTTAGCCGAATCCGCACACGCAAAACCGGCACCCGAGCCGTAATACGCAAGACCGCCGAACAGGACAACTTTCTTGCGCTCCTCCTTGTCCATCTTGGCGATCTCCTCCTTGGTGTAGAGCCAAAACCACGGGAAGTAGCGGTATTCGTCCTCGGTGAACTGCGGTGTCCAACCCTCGTTGAGAGCGGCAGTAATGATGCGGAGTTTGAGGTAGGCTACGAGATCGGAGCTAATATCCGAATCGTCTTCGAGGAACAGATGCCGTTTGTGGTATTCTTTTACGAGCGGATGGTTCTCGCCGAGTTCCTTGAATGCGTCATCGAAGGTCTTGATGCGCTCCATGATGTTTTTCGGGCGGAACATCTCCTTGCCGAAGAGATTTTCGAGCATCTTCTTGTTGTCGGCATTGCCTTTCTTGTAGGCATCGAGCAGGTTGTTTTTCTCGATATAAATGTTGTTTCCGTTCATTTTCAGTATGTTTTTTAATTCGTCTTGCGTAAAACATTTCGCGCATTCCATGATGAAGTGCGACAGATGCGCTTTGTCGCACCAATATCCGAGGCGGTTGCAGTCTGCGATATTCCTGACATCACGGTAAATCGTGAGTTCGACGAATATCTGTCCCTCTTCCTCCTTGCGGGTCTTGTCCTGCTTTACTATCAGCATTGCATTCGATTTTTTAATCACTCATATCGACATGGTGTACATTCTTGCATTGATCGCAGATATATACCACATCGTTACACCGATACAGGTATTTGGAATTATCGAACTTCCGCCGGATATGCCCGGCTTCCCTACATTTTTTTAGTTCGGAAGCATTAAAATCGAGTTGCCATCCGAGGTCAGTATATCCCTTTGGCAAGACGAATTTGTTTCCGTTAGGGTTTGGTATTTTTTTCATTCTCAATTTTCTTTAATCGTGGAATAATCCTTTTTGTCAGTCTTACGGCATTGATGAGCCGCGTATTTCCGCTGTCTATCTGCACGTTTTCGAGTATCTGCGGCAGGTAGCGGATCAGCGTTGAAACTATATCGTTCGGCACGGGTCGCATATCAGTAGGGCATTTTATCGAGATTGACCTCCAATCCTGCACGGGCGATATATGCCGGTTTTCCGGCGATTTGCCGAACTTCTTCGGCGAATCCTTTGGCATTGCTGTTGCCGTCGGAGAGATGCAGTAAAATCACCTCATTTGCCGCCGATAGGTCGGTCGTCCGCAAAATCTCTTTCGTCGTCTGCAATTCCATGTGCGAACCCAGCAGCCGTCCCCGCATGGCGGGAGGCATCCGCCCACTGTCGATATTGCGCTGCAAGATTGCATCGGAGTAGTTCGCCTCGATCATGATGTGATTCAGGTTCGGCAGCCGGTATTCCAGCATCATCGTATCGGTGATGAAAAGCAGGCGTCCCATCTCCTGATGCTCGATGACGAACCCGACGCACGGCACATCGTGGACGACCGGCAGTACGAAGACCTTGAAGCCTCCCACTTTGTAGCCGTGCATCGGTTCGATTATCTTGCAGAATACGCGATTTCTCGGATTGGCGGCGTCGAATACATCGGCGAGAGCCAGTACGCGGATGCCGCAGGTGAGAAAGTCGTTCAACGACCTTGCATGATCTTCGTGTCGGTGAGATACGAGGCATCCTACCACCTTGCCGAGCTGCCAGCCGAGACCCTTTTTGATGTCGCGCATCGGTATTCCCGCCTCGACGATCAAAGTTTCATCGGCCGCTTCGAGGATGTAGCAGTTGCCCCGTGATGAACTCCCCAAACATTTCAAGATCATACTCTCGTGCCGTCAGATCAGTATTCAGGTGCAGGAGCGGGTGCGGCCTGCTCCGATCCGGTTTCCTTGACTTCCCCCGTTTCCGTATCGACCTCCTCGTATTCCGTTGCCGAGAGATCGACCGTCTGCGCTGCGGCATTATCGAGCGTGTCGTTGCGGTTCGACATGGCCTCATCCTCGACATCGTGAGCCATCGCGTTCTGCATCTCGACGGAGAGATAGCCGTATTTCGACAGCAGGCGGCGAATCACCGTTTTCAGAGCCATGTCGTTGAAGTTGCCCTCCCATCCGACTTTCTTGCCGATGATGCCGTCGTTGGCTTTGGCGATGAGCTGCGCGACGGTCGTTTCTTTCTTCACGGAGGGAGAATACCGCTTGGCGTAGGCGGCCATATCCTCGACGGTTACATAGAGCGTCTTGGAAAAGCCGTTGAGCAGCTCGAAATAGCAGAAGTAGCCGATGATCTTGTCGGAGGTCTTTTCGCCGTCGAAAGCGATCTCTCCCGTGAGCTTGTTCACCTTGCGGACTTCGCCCTCATAGACTACATCGGCATTGATCGTCCGGTACTGCCCCGTTCGCATGGCGAGCTGGATATAGCCCTTGTAGCCGGGGATGAACGTCGGTGTAGGGACTTTGACCCATGAGCCGTCAGCCTGTTTTACCGAGTTGTTGTAAACCACGATGTAGGCGAAACCGAGGGCCTTGTTCAGAGGCAGGCGGAGGGTCGCCGCGCGGAGTGCTTCGGCGATGACTACCGAGGGCTTACAGGTCTGCAACGACCGGTCGCCCGTATAGAGGTCGATGAGCGATGCGACGAACGTATCCTTGTGTTCGCCGAGGGCGTTCTTGAACTGCTCCTGTACCGACGGAGCATTGATTGTTGCTTTGAGCAGATCGACGGGGCGATCCTGCTTTGCTATTGCTTGATTCATTGTAAAGTTGATTTTGAATGTTAATTTTCTGCGAGTTTTTTAAGAGCGGCGAGTTTTGCACCGAGAGACACGACTTCTGCCATGTTGGGCCGTTCGATGAATACGGCCATGCTTTCGATCAGCCTTTTGCCGCTTCCCATGATCGCTATACATTGGGTAGTCATGTCGCTGTCTTGCGGCTTCTCGTTTACGAGGAGGATGCAAGACCTCTCATCGCCCCCCCCCTCCGGCATCAGTGTTTCGATCTCTTTTACCATCTCCTCCACGCGGAGGATAAATGCGCTTTTCTGTTCTTCGGTTTTCATAATTGCGTTGAATTTTAAGTGAATGATTATTAGTTGAAAAGGCTCTGCGGTTGAGCCGGTTTCCCGTTGTGTTTGATGACGAGCTTGTCGTCGAGCGATACGAACAGGCGGATAACCTGCGATTGTGTCGGATGCAGGGTATTGACGCTCTCCGAACCATCGGCGAAAATCGGGGCGGAAATGCCCTCGAAACGGCATATCGCGTTGATGATGTCGATACCCGCGTTGAATTGCCCTGCGGTATTGGCATCGGAGAACGGCACGCCGTTCACCATTGCTTCGCACGTTTCCACTTCACCTCCGTTGATCTGTGTCTCGAAGAGGCGGAACTTCACGAAGTCGAACAGCCCGTTGATCTTGCTTTCGATGGCCTCCGTGCGGGCTTTCGAGAATGCCGCCATCGTGAACTCTATGCCCTCCAACTGCGCGAGTTCTTCCGACTGCATCCGGAGGGATTTTTCGAGTTCGGCGATGCGCTGGTTGTTCTTCTCGATCTGCTCGCGCTTCATCTGCCGCGATTTGAGCGTGTCGATTCCGGCGACGAGCGAATTGCGGCCCTCGCGCAAGAAATCATCCTCTGCGGCAGCTATGGGCTGCGAAACTTCCTTTTCGAGTTTTGCGATTTGCTCTCCGAGTGCTATATACTCGGTATTGGCCGCGATGGTCGGGGTGGCGTCGGGTTCGATGAGTTTTGCCGTGAGGATGCCGCTCGTTTCGATTTCGGAGATGATAGATACCTGCTCGGCGATCTTTTCCTCGATTTCCCCGATATATTGATTCACCTCCTCCATGCGGAGTTTGTTCTCCTTGCCGCGACGATTGTTCTCTTCGAGGTCGGCGGCATTCCGGCGATTGAAGTTTTCGGTGATCTCCTGCTGGCGGCTCTCGATCTCCTCGATCTCGAAACGGCGCTTGCAGGTCGGGCAAATAAACTCGTTCTCATCGAATACGAGCTTGCGGGCATTGATTGATTGCCATTGCTTGATAAGCTCGGCGCGGCGATCGGTGCATACCTCTACCTCTCGGCGGGCATTGGCGAGGTCGCGCTCGGCGGCGGCTTTGTCGCGCTTCGCCCGCTCCAAATCCTCGGCAGCGGCCCGCTGCTTGGCCTTGTCGGAACGGTAGAGGGCCTGTACTTCGTCCTTGATTTTGAGTTCGAGGGCCAGCCGTTCGTTTTTCAGGTCGCTGATTTTGCGCACCGTTGCAAGCCGTTCCTCATTCGCGGCGGCATAGGCTTTCGATGCGTCGTTAATCTGTTCCTCGACCTTTGCGAGTGCCTCTTGTTTTTGGCGGAGTTCTTCTTCGAGGGCCGCCCAATCCTCCGCCTCCGGCACATCGCGGCGGCGTTCGTCGATACGTTCGGGAATGGCCTCGATTTCGGTTTTCAGACGGCGTTTTTTCGCGGCGATCTCTTTCTTGTATTCCTCCATCGTCTTACCCGTGAGCGAGGCAAGGAGGGCCGCAAAATCGGCATTTCCGGCGGCTATCTCCTCGTCGGTGATACCTCCGGCCATACGGAAGAGCATCGACCGCTGCGTATCTACCGACTGCGATGTGAAGTAGAGGGGATTGGTGATGAACTTGAATACCTGTTCGGGACAGATGGCGGCGATCTTCTCGTTCCACTCCTTGACCGAGCAGGGTACGTTGTTGTAGAGGCGTTCCTCTTCATGTCCGACGAACTCCTCGACCGCCGAGCCGCGTTTCTTCGTCCATTTTTCATTGAACCGACGGCAGAGGGTTACGACCTCGCCATCGACCAGCAGGACGGCCGATACCTCGTGCGGGAGTTTCGGGATGATGTTTCCGGCCTCGTCGTAGGTCTTGATGCCGAACTGTTTTCTGTCCTCGCTGTTCTTGCCGAACAGGAGCCATGTGAACCCGTCGAAGATCGAAGTTTTGCCGATGCCGTTGCGCCCGTAAATCTCCGTGAGCGCAGGGTCGAACTCGACCGTCAGATCGCGCAGCCCCTTGAAATTGAGGAGCCGGATTTCTTTGATAATTACCGTTTTCATTTGCGTTGAATTGAATGTTTACTGAATACTCTCGATGTAATATTGAGCGACCCTTTTCCCCGTCGTCGTCTCAACCCTCGTTGCTTTGAACTTGATTTCGGGATGGCTTTTCCGCAGGTCGCTGATGCGTGATGCGAGCCTCATGCACCCGAAGAGCCGCAATGCTTCGAGGCTCGTGATCCGGCTTCCGTTCAGCAAGTAGGCGAGTATGCGCTTGCATTGGCTTTCGGATTCCTGAATATTAGGGTTGTCGTTCATATCTCTGCTATTTATGCGTTACGGCGTAGGTCGTGCCCCTGCTGCGGATTTCATCGTCGGTCGGGACGCGGGATTGAAGCTGCCATGCTTCGATCTCCTTTTTCCTGAAATAGATTTTGTTGCCCTGCTTGTAGTGCGGAATCTTCTTTGCACTCGTCAAATGCCGCACGCGGCTTTCGGATATGCCGAGCAACAGGGCGATCTCCGAGGTATTGAGCACCTCTTTCGAACCGAGAAGTAGAAGCCGCTCGATACGTTCCAATCTTTCCTCTACTCCCATGTGTCGTCCTCCTCCTGCATCGTTTTCGACATTTCGGGAATCAGCCCGCGAGCGTCCCAATAGTCGCACATCCGAAAGATGAGATACCAAGCCCCGAATCCGATGATCTTCGGGATTATCAGGGCGAGCAGCCATGCTCCGAGCGGTTGGTCGTCTATGGGGACGGAGAATGTCCCGATAACGGCGATCATACCGACGACCATCAGAACGTAGTATCGCCAATTCAGCAGAGCTTTCATATTTCATTGGATTGCACCTCCGATTTTGGGAAGAGGCCGTTTATATTCAGGTTGTAGCGACGGGCTATGATACTCTGCGCCAGCTCGTCGGGGACTTGCCGACCGCAGAGCCACATCTTGACCGTATTCTCGGAACGATGCGTGAGCGCAGCGATCTCGGCGATGAAATTCTGCGCGGGCGTCGGCTTCTTTTTCTGCTCCGCATAGAGGTCGAAAAATGATTTTTTCTCTGTTCTGCTCATATTTCGTCGATAATTATTCACTTGTTAGGTACTATTTTTATATATTTGCACCCGACGGATTTTATTGATGCGTCAATATCTTCCCGTATTGCAAGGGCAAAGATAAATACTTTTGTTTGGATAACCAACATATTTCTTTGTTTTCTGCAAAGAAAAATATTTGGCATAGATTGGGATTTGCGTTTGAATAAGAATAACATTGTGATATACAAACATATATGACAGGACAGAAGATAAAGGACATACTTCGCTCGGAGGGCATCACAATTGCGGATGTTGCGCGGATGCTCGGACATAATGGGGATCAACGTCTGCATAGTGCCCTGAAATCCGAGGATGTCAAAAGTGGGTTGATCGAGGATATTGCCCGTGTTACCAACAAAAGTGTTTGTTATTTCTATGAGGGTAGCGGGAATACGGTAGCGACGGATCACGGTATCGCGGTATCGGGTGATTCGAATCAGATCAATGCGCTGTCGGAGAAATTCATCGCCCTGCTCGAAAAAAAGGACGAGCAGATGGATCGGCTCATCGGGATTATAGAAAAGAATAATAAATAGAGGTCGGATATATGAAAACAGAAGAGATAAAGGAGTTGTTCGAGCAGTTCGAATCTATCGCCAATGAGTATGAGGGGATCGAATGTTGGAGTGCGCGAGAACTTTGCGGGCTTCTCGGCTATTCGAAGTGGGAAAAATTCTACAATGTAATCGAAAAGGCGCGGGATGCGTGTGTAAACGCAGGAGAGCATGTCGAGGATCATTTTCCCCGCGTCGGGAAAATGATCGAACTTGCCAAAGGTGCGCAGCGCGAGATTGATGATTATATGCTGACCCGCTATGCCTGCTACCTGATTGCGCAGAACGGCGATCCCCGCAAGCCGCAGATCGCATTTGCACAAAACTATTTCGCTGTGCAGACCCGTAGAGCGGAGTTGGTGCAGCAGAGAATCCTCGATTACGAACGGGTGCAGGCTCGCGCGAAGCTGGCAGAAACCGAAAAACGACTGTCAGGCGTCCTGTATGAGCGCGGCGTCGATAGCCGGGGTTTTGCGATTATCCGGTCGAAAGGGGATAGGGCTTTGTTCCATCTTGATACAGCATTGGTAAAGCGCAAACTCGGTGCACCCGATTCCCGTCCGCTGGCCGACTTTCTGCCGACGATCGGTATCAAAGCGAAAGATTTTGCCGCCGAAATGACCTCTGTAAATGCCGAGCAGAAGAATTTGCACGGACAGATGGCGATAGAAAAGGAGCATGTCGATAACAACGTCGCCGTCCGCAATATGCTTTTGAGCCGGGGTATCGTCCCCGAACAGCTCCCTGCGGGCGAAGATGTGAAGAAAGTCGAACGACGGCTTAAATCGGAGGAAAAGACGCTAATCAAGGGGAAGAAGAAATGAGCCGCAGACGGGTTTACAGCGACAATACGTTGGCTATTATGGAGCGGTTTTTCACGGCGTTCGACATTGCCGTACAGAATCGGCTGATAAAGAGTATCGCCGAATATTGCCGGGATAATTCGATAGCTCCGCCTCATTTCTATACGCAGCGTAAAGACCGCAATCGTGGCTATTTCGAGGTCGGATGGCTCGTTCCGCTGGTTCGGGATTGCGGCATATCCGCGACATGGCTCCTGACCGGACGGGGCATGATGTTCCAGCAATAGAAAAAGGCATCGAAACCGATGCCTTTCTTCGTTAGAATATGTCGGGTATCTTGGCGACCGCTGCCTGCTTGTTCTTGTCGAGCACCTTTGCGTAAATCTGCGTGGTCGATAGCTCCCGATGTCCGAGTAGCTTGCTGACCGTATAAATATCGGTTCCGAGGTCGAGCATCATCACCGCGAACGTGTGGCGGCCGCAATGGAAGGTTATATCCTTATGGATTCCGGCCCGCAATACCCACCTTTTGATCGTTTCGTTGGTGCAACTCGGAGAGTGGATGTTGGGGAAGATATGCTCGGCGTCCTTGCCGCGCTCGCCCATGAGTTCGGCGGCCTGCGGCGGGATGTCGAGATATTCCTGTCCGCTGGTCTTCTTCTGTTTGAAGATAATCCGAGTGAACTCTCCCTGCTGATGCACATCGCCCCATGTCAGACGGATCACGTCGGAGCGGCGCAGTCCCGTCAGGCAGGAGAACAGGAACGCCCGCTTGATGGCCGGATATTCGCATTCTGTTTGAGCGAGCCGCTGCACCTCTTCGATGGTCAGGTACATGCGTGTTCCCTCTTCGGCCTTGAAACCCTCGACGCCCCTCATGGGGTTGATAGGTATGATGCGATCCTCGTATGCTTGATTCAGGCAGGCCCGCAGTTTATTGAAGTAGCTGACCCGTGAATTGCGAGACAGCGGATGATCCTTGATGCGATCCCGCTCGTCGCAGCTCCACGCGCACGCATCTTTCTCTAAATAGTCCCGAAATCCCTGCACCCATTCCTGCGTGATCTGCGAGAACCTGATCCGCTCGTTCGGCTCGTATTTTTGGAGGTGTTTCAGGCATGATTTCCAATTCCCCCAATTTCCGGTACTCTCCGCTCCGAGCCGCCGGGCGCACATCGCACGGTAGTAGTCGAAGAAGAGGGTGTCGGAGGCGTATGCCGACTTGAAGCCATGCTCGCCGTTCTGCACCTCGACGATGCGCCGTGCCTTGATCGAGTTGGCGAGTTGGAGGGTTTGCCGGTTCGCCTCCCTGTCGGCTTTTGTCTTTTCGGGAATGAGGTACAGTTTCAGAAATTCGTATTCCCGCTTTCCGTTCAGGTAGATGTCGAGGTAGAGGCTGACGTTCCCGTTCGTCAGCTTCTTGCGCCTGATCCGGATCGGTTCTTTGATCTCCGCCATATCCTTTTGCGTTGAATGATTTTTGTTACTTCTGTTACTCATTTTGGCCGAGTAACAGAATAGCAACACAAAAGTAACAAATTATTTGCATCCGTACAGCAAAGAGATGAGAAAATTTTGTTTGGCAGATAAAACTGTAAATAGCTTTGTTATTGCTGTTTATATGCCGATGATGTGCTGGCGAAATGGCGTTTTGGTTAATTGGAAAAATGACGACCTATTTTCCGTAAAAATATATGAAAAATCGCACATTAAATCCTGCCAAGAATGTAATTCATTATAAGTTTCTTTGAATAACTTGGAAAGCAAGCCTTCGTCATCTGTATTTTCTACCAATATGAAATCCTTTTCTCCCGGCAGATTTTTATATGGGCGGCATATTGGGGCGTCTGGTAACAACTCTTTGGCTTTATTAGTAAGTAAAAGATAACATTGATTCTGATACAAGACGCCTATTTTCTTCCCATTCAAATGAATAATAAATTCATCAAAAATAGGTTCGAGCATTACGTTGTATATTGCTCGCGTTTGTTTCTCAATATAATTTGCATATTTTTTTGTTGTCATATCCTTTTCGTTTTATAGGTTGCTAACATGTAATTATCAGCAGTTTTCGCTGTTATTTTCTTAATTAACTATCTCATTATCACCTTCAAGAATATCATCCAATGGAGTGCGGATGCTGCTCTTGAAAGTGTCGGCTATGTGCACGTACATTTCCGTCGTTTTCAGTTGGTTGTGCCCCAACAGCTCTTTCACGATTTTCAAGTCCGTGCCCTGCTCGATCAGATGCGTGGCGAACGAGTGCCGCAACAGGTGGGGATACACCCGCTTGGTGATTCCGGCTTCCTTCGCCGCCTCTTTCAGCTTCTTCGACACGATGCTCTCCGTGAACGGTTCTCCCTTGTACCGCTCGAACAGCCATTCCTGCGGCTTGTACAGCTTGGTGTACTCGCTCAGCTTCCTGACAAGGGGCTTCGACAGCAGCGTGTAGCGGTCTTTCCTTCCTTTGCCCTGCCGTACCCGTATCAGCGAACGGCTTACGTTGATGTCGTGGGGTTTCAAGTCCAGCAGCTCGCTGATTCTCAACCCGGCGGAGTAGAGCAGCGAGAACATGCAGAACAGCCGGATGTCCGGACCGGTTGCGTCAAGGATGGATTTTATCTCCTCCTTGCTCAGCACGTCGGGCAGCGTCCGTTCCCGTTTGGCTCGCTTTACCTCGTAACATTTCCGTTCCAATCCCAGCACCTTCTCGAAATAAAACTTGATCGAGTTGATGCGCAGGTTCTGCTGGCACGACGAGATCCCCCGTGTGTCAATCAGGTGCACGATGTAGGCGTTGATTTCTTCCGGTCGGATGTAGCGGAGGTTCCTTCCCGCAAAGTATTGCTGGAACTCCTTGAAATAGGTGGTGTATGCACGGACGGTATGCTCGCTGTACCGCAGTTGCCGCAGCGTTTCGGCATAGCCGGGCGGGATGGCGGGGCTGGTTTTCCCGTTTTTCTTGGGCTGGGTGTTTTTCAGGGCGGAGTAGTCAATAAACGCCGTTCCCACATGGCGGCCGAAAAAACCGGACAGGTCGAACCCTTCTTCCGGCAGGTAGGCTCTGTCCCCCTCGAACCGCACGCCCTTCTCTTTCGACAACGACAGCCGGATGGCATCGTCCTCGTCGAACTCCACTTCCACGTATTTCTGCCCGTCACGGATGGCAGGTGAAAGTTTTATTCTCGGTTTGCTCTGATAGACTTTCATACGCATCTCATGGGTGGCAACGACAAAGCGTGTTTCCCGTTACCGGATTTTCAATCAGGCAACGGCATGACCGCACCTGTATTTAGGTTCCAAATATAACGAAAACAACGAATTATCACCGCTTCCCGGAGGAAAAAATACATGCTGGGCATGATTTTTTTGCATTTTTCGTTTTTTATTCCTACCTTTGCAGTGCCCATCTACAATTAGAAGGGGTTTCGAGGCTCGTTTTGGCAAGATCCAATTCGGAGCCTTGCGTTTTTTATAGCACTTCCTCCAACTTCTTTTTCAGCATTTTTTTCATCTTCTTTTCGCCACCCGGCATATTCAGGTAATAGGCGGTCAACAGATAATACCCGTAAGGGCTTCGCTGTGGTTCGAGGACGATCACATATTTTTCCGCTGTGTCATACACGTATGTCCGGTAGATGTTCTTACGGTGTTTCATATCTCTTTCCTCACAACTGAATATCTCCAGTACATGGGAAGTCCTTTCCTCGATATGGTGGCGAATCCAATGCAGACGGCGGGAACGGTCTGGCTCGAAGACTCTTTTCTTCGTCGCAGCGCCTTCCGCTTCCTTGTCATCAGTTGTCGTTAGGTGCATGAACTCCCGCTGCATATCTATCTCTCCATCCGATTTGATGGGATAGACACGCTTTTCCCGAAACTTGAACGCTTCGTTGTCTTCGATGTCCCGGCGATACACCCTATATAATGAAGCCTTGCGCTCCTTGTCTCCCAAATGCAGGATTTCCAGCAGCTCCGGATATTTCTTTAACAAATTGAATGGCATAGGCTTACTTTTGCAGATTGATAAAGAAAAGGTTGAACTTCTTGTTTTTCAGAGGAGTGGTACATAATAACGAAAGATTTGTCTGTTTCTTTATCTTCTCGACAATCAGGCGTTTTGCCCGTACCTTTCCCTCAATGGTTCCCCGCTGGATGCGCAGGTGATAGTTTATCGCTCCCATAAGAATGTCTGCCAACTGGATAAAATGTACCTGATGCGACTTGACAAAATTGAAGTCCCGTATAGCCGAATTGTATTTCAATATCTCCGCCAGCTTATGCAGTTTCCGTTGGCTGCACGTGTCCTTGATGTCGAAATAGACATTATAGGTGCTGTCCATGTCCATTTGATGATGCAATAGCTGGTAATACATCCGAAAATAAAAATCATTGTAGCTGTATTCTGCCCGTGTGTTGTCTATCTCCGACTTATCCACGATGACCGCCCTGAATTTCATGTTGGTCATAAAGAAATAATCCACTATTTCGTTATAAAGGGCAAAGGTCTTGTCCGAGATGTTCGTCCATTTCAATTCCCCCTCATATCCGTGCTTTTGCTTGATTTCCCGTATCTGCTTTTTGGCGAGAACCATTTCGTTGTACGGTATGCTTACATAACCGTATATCATGTAAGGCTGTCCGTCATTTTCCAGATGCGTACTCTCGTCGCAATATATGTTATAGGTTTTGTGGCTGCACTCCATTATATTATTTGTTTAATTATCAATACGCAAAGATAGTGAAAAATTCTTGTGCGACAAACCTGCGAACCGGACGACAAGTGCGGACAGCCCGCACCGGACTTGCAGGTTTCCCGTGTTTCTCCCTCTATATTTACGCCCGGTTTCGTTTGAGAACCAATAGTATTCACCATTTAAATTTTTCAGATTATGGACGAACGACCGGACAGCAGCCAGCAGTTGATGGACATCCTGCTCGTCATGGACGAGAAAGGCACGCTCCAAGCCGTCAGCGGAGTAAAGGACGGCGAGTTACAGACCAAGAACCCCTTGGAGGACAACAACGACCTCCTGCGGGTGGATCGCCACGGCGATATGTTTTCAAATTTCTTTTCCAATCTCTGGAGCCAGTTGAAAGACCCGACCCGCTTCCACTTCTTCCGTGTGCCGGAAGAGGAGGTGCAGCGGGTAGCCGCCGATTTCCGGCAGAGGGAGAGTCAGTCCGTCAAGACGGGCGAGCCGCTCCTCGCACAGTACGAGGTGCAGCCGCCCGTGCAGGCACAGCAGCAGACCCAAGCCGGGCAGCAGCAACAGCCCGAAGGTGCGCCGCAGCAGTCCGCCGGGCAGACCGAACAGAACCCGCAGTACAAGTACCGCCCGGAGGACATCGACTGGAACAGCCTCGCCGCACTCGGCGTGCAGCGGGAGCAGATCGAGGGCAACGGGATGCTTGACCAGATGCTCCGGGGATTCCAGACCGACAAGACCGTCCGGGTGCATTTCCACTTCGACGGCATCTCGCACAGCAACGACAGCCAGCTTTCGCTCAAGCCCGGCACGGATGGCAGGCTGACCGTGTGCAGCCACGGCATCCTCGACCCGGAGAAGATGCAGAAGCAGTTCTTCGGCTACGACATCACCGACTCCGACAAGCAGGTGCTCCGGCAGACGGGCAACATGGGGCATCCGGCGACCGTCACCAACCGGGCGGGCGAGCAGGTCGAAGCCCTTGTCAGCCGCAACCTCAAGACCAACGAGCTGGTCGCCTTCCCGCTCTCCAAGGTCAATATCCCGGCGGAGAAGAACGGGCATACCTTCACCCCGGACGAGATAGCCCGGCTCAAACAGGGCGAGGCGGTGGTCTGCCAATTCCTTTCCAGAGCCAAGGAGGGGGAGCAACCCAAGGTTTACCCGGCTCCCGTGCAGTTCAGCGCAGCCAAGATGCAGCTCGAATTTCTCTTCGGCGACCGGGGCAGGCTGGCGATGGATGCGTACAAGGCGAACCTGAAACAGACCGCCAATCAGGAGGTGCCGAAGACCTTCCGCAAGCAGGAGCTTACCGAGAAGTCCCGCCTCGAACTCGAAGCCGGGGGAACGGTCAAGGTTTCCGGCTTGGTGGACAAGAAAGGAAAAGCCTACCAAGGCTACATCACATGGAAGCCCGGCGAGAAGCCCGCCTTCATGTTCCCCAAGGACTACAATGCGGCGCTCGAAGAGGGGCGTGTCAAGCCCGCCGTGGAGAACGAGGTGCAGGTGGCGGTCAATTCCGAGGGCAAGACCGTCGAGACGACCCGCAACCTGAAAGAAGCCCTGCAATCCGCACAGCAGCGACCCACTGGGGAGCAGAAACAGCAGCAGGAGCGCAGGCAGGAGCAGAAAGAGGACCGGAAACAGGCACAGAAGCAGGAGCAGCCCGACAAGCCTAAGCGCAGCCGGGGTGTCCGCCGCTGATTTCCCCCGCCATTCTGTAAATGAATTACCGGTTATCCCGTCCGATCGGCGGGATAACTTTTGTCAAACCGTTAAAAATTAAAGAAATATGATTACAGCAGTCATCGCTGAAAAGCCTTCCGTAGCGAAGGATATAGCAAACGTGTTGAATGTCCGGGAGCGACACGATGGCTACCTCTCAGGTAACGGCTACCTCGTTACCTGGGCGTTCGGCCATCTCGTCCAGCTCGCCATGCCCGAAGCATACGGCTATGCGGGCTTCCGGCGTGAGAACCTGCCCATTCTGCCGCAGGAGTTTAAGTACATCCCCCGCCAGATACGGGAGGGCAAGGAGTACAAGCCCGATCCCGGCGTGCTCAAACAGTTGAAGGTCATCAGGGAGGTTTTCGACCGTTCCGACCGTATCGTCGTGGCGACCGATGCCGGGCGTGAGGGCGAAGCCATTCATCGGTACATCTACAATTACCTTGGCTACCGCAAACCCTGCCTGCGCCTCTGGATCTCCTCGCTGACCGACCGTGCCATCCGGGAAGGGCTGGACAACCTCAGACCCGGCAGCGACTACGACAACCTCTACCGTGCCGCCGAAGCCCGTGCCATCGCCGACTGGGAGATTGGGCTGAACGCCACTCAAGCTCTCAGCATCGCCGCCGGGCAGGGCATCTACTCCCTCGGACGGGTGCAGACGCCCACCTTGATGATGATCTGTTCCCGCTATCTGGAGAACAGGGATTTCACCCCGCAGACCTATTTCCGGCTGAAGGTCACGGCGGAAAAGGGCGGCACGCCCTTCGCCGCCATCTCTGAATTGCGTTACGAAACCCTTCCGGCGGCAAATGCCGCCCTCGCCGCTGTTACCGCAACGGGGACGGTGGAGGTTGCCGACGTGCAGCGCAGGGAGGTGAGCCAAGAGCCTCCCTTGCTCTACGACCTGACCGCCTTGCAGAAAGAGGCGAACGGCAGGTACGGCTTCTCGGCGGACAAGACCCTCTCCGTCGCCCAGTCGCTTTACGAGAAGAAGGTGCTGAGCTACCCCCGTACCGGCTCCCGCTACCTCTCGGACGATGTGTTCGACGAGATACCCGACCGCATTGCCCTGCTGGAGCGGTACCCGGCTTTCGCCGCCCATGCCGCCGCCCTGAAAGGGGCTTCGCTCAACCGCCGCAGCGTGGATGCGGGGAAAGTTACCGACCACCATGCGCTTATCATCACCGAGTGTCTGCCCGGCGAGCTGTCCGCCGACGAGCGCACGGTGTACGACATGGTAGCCGCCCGCCTGCTCGAATCCTTCTCCGCCCGTTGCCTCAAGGACGTTACCACCGTCTCTTTCACGGCGGGGAACAGCGTGTTCACCGCCAAGGGAACGGTCGTCAGGTCTGCCGGATGGCGTGCCGTGCGGGACGAGCGGGAC
>ENA-OZXE01000002-OZXE01000002.1-human-gut-metagenome-genome-assembly--contig:-NODE-2-length-41454-cov-15.287664_pt1 | contig 41454 bp, 59 predicted proteins | sample MGYA00243539_ERZ654091 | MGnify/ENA primary metagenome ERZ654091 (study PRJEB26926, sample SAMN06164995) | human gut metagenome | biome: ENVO:00009003; feature: ENVO:2100002; material: ENVO:00002003... | reverse complement strand
GCTGTACGCCGGGGATGATGGCGCCGCCGCGGAACGCGCCGTCAGCGTCCACCACCGTTACGGTGGTAGCGGTACCCATGTCGATGATGATCAGGGGCGGCTGGTAGATATCCAGCGCGCCGACAGCCGCCACCAGCAGGTCGCTGCCCAGTGTGGCGGGATCGTCGATCTGTACTGTCAGGTCGGAGCGGATGGTGCTGTCCGCCACGAGGGGGACAACGCCGGTCAGCATCTTTACCGCCGCGGACAGGGAGCGGGTCACCTGCGGCACGACCGAGGAGATGATGGAACCGTCAATGGCGTCCGGCGCGATGTGGGCGAACTCCAGCAGACGGCTCATGGTCACGGCATACTCCGCATCGGTGGTCACACGATTCGTGGCCATGCGGCAGAGATACCGAATAGTCCGGCCCTCCATGCAGCCCATGACGATATGGGTGTTTCCGATGTCCAGTGCAAGGAGCATGGTCGTTACCTCACTTTCCGTTCTGCACGGCGGTCTTGCGGGCAGCCAGCTTGCCGCGGCTGAACACCACGGCCTTGGCGATCACGGCACCAGTGAAGAAGCACACGATGGCCTCCACCAGACCGTTGATGCCTACAAAGGCGATGATGAACAGGAACGGGTTGGCGCTGCCCAGCGCCTCCACAAAGCCCTGAATGAAGTCGGTGCGGTAGAAGCCCAGGCACAGGGTGGACATAAACAGCGCGGTGTTGCTCAGTGCGCCGCACAGACCGGCAGCGCCGAAGGACCACAGATTGCTCTTGTCCAGCTTGCTCAGACCCTTGAACACCAGACCGCAGATCCAACCGGCCAGAATGCGGGTGGGGACGCAGACAAGGAAGGTGAGGAAGGGGTTGATGCCCATCAGCACCACACCAAAGCTGCTTTTGCCAAAGCACTCCCAGAAGCTGATCAGGCCGAACACACCGCCCAGCAGCGCACCGGCGGCGGGACCCATGACAATGGCGCCCACGATGACGGGCACCAGCATGATGGTGATCTCCAGACCGGCGGTCTTGATCATGCCGAGACCCGTCAGCTCCAGAAGGAGCAGGATGGCGATGAGCACAGACAGCTGCACCATGTCCTGCACGGAAATTTTCGTGCGTTTCGTTTCGTTATTCATATGTTACCTCCTGCTGCCGCCTCCGTCCAGCAGAGTGCGGCGCGCTTATATGATACTATATTTTTCTCCATTTGCAAGAGAAAATTTGCAACAATTTACGGGATCAAAGACATGGCGGGATTTGACGGGATCGTCAAAGTATTGTCAAAGTGAGGGGGATAGACGGTGGGGAAAACGCAAGGAGAGACGGCGGAGCCGTCTCTCGTTTGCAGTCATCTTTTACAATAGGTGTTCGGGGCTGACGATAATGGGCAGTCAGGTACTCTCAGAAGGAGCCCTTGATCTCCATGATAGCCACCACGACGCACAGCAGGCCGAAGGCCACGATCAGCGTACCGGCCAGCTTCTTTTTCTGCTTGAGCTGGAACATCATCACGCCCACCAGCGCCATACTCAGCGCCAGAAGGATCATGCTCAGACCCGGTATGTACAGGACGTTGAGCTTCCGCAGCACCCACAGCAGCATGGACAACACCAGCAGCACGATGGCGATATTCTTCTTCGTATTCATGGACATATCTCTCTACCTCCCCCGGCGGGTGGGCCGCCTGTTGTCAGTGTACCGTATCCGGCGTGGAAATACAAGGTTTTTCCGTTATTGCTCCCGGAGAATTTTGCCCTTCAGGATGGCGGCCACCGTTTTGGCGTCGGTCAGCGTGCCGTCCATGCACTGACGCACCGCCTCATCCAGCGGGACACGCAGCGGCTCCAGAAACTCGTCCTCGTCCGGGTGGGTGGCGCCGAAGTGGAGATCCTGCGCCATGTAAAGGTACAGCGTCTCACCGTAGCAGCCCGGCGAGGGGATGAGCGTTCCAAGCTCCGTCCATGTGTCGGCGGTGGCGCCCACCTCCTCCTGCAGCTCCCGCTGGGCGGTGATGAACGGCGGCTCTCCCGGCTCGCGCTTGCCGGCGGGGATCTCCGTCAGGACACGCTCGAAGGGATAGCGGTACTGGCGCACCAGCAGTACGCGGTCCTCACTGTCGATGGCCAGGATCGCCACGCCGCCGGGGTGCTCCACCACCTCGCGGGTACCCTCCTTGCCGTTGGGGAGACGCACGGTGTCGAATCGCACACGGATGATGCGGCCCTTGAATACCTCGCGGCTGTCGATGGTTTTTTCAGTCAGTTCCATGCTGAACGCTCCTTCCGTCGTTTTTTCGCAGTATAGCACACCCTGCGGCAAAATACCAGCAAAATACCTGCTGACGCCCCTCTTGCGTCCCAGCGTAAAATGTGGTATAATCCCTCCCAAATCCGGAAAGGAGGTCCGCCATGGAAAAGTCCGGCATCAAGCTCGCTGCACAGAACCGCAAGGCCCATCATGACTATTTCGTGGAGGACCGCTACGAGGCCGGTATCGAGCTGTTTGGCACAGAGGTCAAATCCATCCGCAACGGCGCGCTGAACCTGAAGGACTCCTTCTGCGTGGCCAAGGACGGGGAGATCTACGCATACAGCCTGCACATATCGCCCTACGAGCAGGGCAACATCTTCAACCGCGACCCGGATCGTCCCAAGCGTCTTTTACTGCACAAGCGGGAGATCCGGAAGCTCCACGACCTGCAGAAGCAGGACGGCTATGCCCTGATCCCGCTGTCCGTCTACTTCAAGAACTCCCGCGTGAAGGTGGAGGTGGGTCTGTGCAAGGGCAAAAAGACCTACGACAAGCGGGACGCCGTGGCGAAGCGGGACGCCAAGCGGGAGATGGAACGCGCCATGCGGGAGAAAAACCGCGGCTGACACAACGACAGAAAAGAGGAAACGGTTATGGCAAATAATCCTATCGTCACCATCGAGATGCAGGACGGCGGCATCATCACCTGCGAGCTGTATCCCGATATCGCGCCTCAGAGCGTGTACAACTTTATTTCGCTGGCAAACGCCGGGTTCTATGACGGCCTGATCTTCCACCGCGTCATCCCCAGCTTTATGATCCAGGGCGGTTGCCCCGACGGAAACGGCATGGGCGGCCCCGGCTACTGCATCAAGGGCGAGTTCGATGCCAACGGCGTCAGCAACGACCTGCGCCATACCAGAGGTGTGCTGAGCATGGCCCGTGCGCAGGCCATGGACTCCGCCGGCAGCCAGTTCTTCATCATGCACAAGGACGCGCCTCATCTGGATGGGCAGTACGCCGCCTTCGGCTGCGTGATGGACGGCATGGATGTGGTGGATCGCATCGTCAACCAGCCCCGGAACATGATGACCAACAAGCCTAAGAAGGATCAGGTCATGGCTAAGGTCACGGTGGATACCCACGGCGAGACGTACCCGGAGCCGGAGAAGCTGGCTGATCCGTTCCGGAGATAAAACACATTTCACAGCATTTGCACCGGCGGGGAGTTCCCCCTCCCCGCCGTCCCATACGGGGCTGTACCGGTTTCGACGGGGGTGTGGAGGCTGGATAAGCGGGCGGCGGCGCCTGACCGCCATAAAACGGGCAATTTAAAATTAACTGACAACACTAACACTGTTGCCGTCGCTGCTTAAGCAGTGACCGTCTGAACCGGAGAGGCCACCGGCCGGGGAAGGCGTCGTTTAGGTGGCGTCCGTGAGGCGGGTAAGAGTTGCCCCGCCCACGCATCATGACTCTACTGAACCGCAAAGTCTGTCCGGTGTCTTTGCGGGGAGGGAATGTTGAAACCTGACTGCGCCCGGAGAAAGTCCTGTTAAAGCGCTTTCGGACAGGGGTTCGACTCCCCTCAGCTCCACCAAAAGGGAAAACCGCCTGATTGCAACGATCAGGCGGTTTTGTCTTTATTCACAAGGCTTTGCGGCTCGCCGCGTGTCCGAGACGGCGCGAAAACCGTCCAGCCTCGCGGACTGTTTTGCGCTCGATAAAAACAACTTTTGACAATGAAATGACAACGGTGCGCCTGCGCCTACTCGATGACAATACCCTCTTTTTCGCACTCGGCATCAAGGTACCGCCACACGATGGACGAGAGGGACTGCCCCCTCCGACTGGCCAGCTCCCTGTAGGCTTCGGCCTTCTCGCGGCGAACGCGAATCGACAGCGCCTCCGTGTTTTTCTTGTGCCACGCCGCGCTGGCGGCGGCGTTCTTCCTGGCAGCCTCTTCAGACAATTTCACGCCTTTTCTCGGCATCAAAACGCACCTCCGTCCTCAAACTCAAGGGACGAGTCGACGAATGTGGCGGTCTCCCAAAGGGATGCGCAGCAGTCCGGAGTGCGCGGAGCAACCATTTTCACGACCCGGTAGTCCGGCATCTGCTTCAGCGCCGCGCTGATGATGTCGCGGCAGTCCTGCGCGGAGAGATGCTTGTGGCCAAGCGCGACGCCTACGTCGTGCAGGCTGACGATCTTGCTACCCTCGGATTCCTTAACGATTTTTTCAATGATCTCGGTCTTGAACTCCTTCATGATTGACTCCTCCTGTTCTTGGTATGGCTTTATTATATACCATACCAAGAACGTTGTCAAGCTATTTTGCAGAAAAAACAAAAAAGATATCCCGCACCGTTTCGGTGCGGGATATCTTTTTCAAGTTACACCCCCAGCAATTTCCCCCAAGTCCCCTTTCCGGCGATACCGTCAGCGCCGAGGCCGTACTTGGTCTGGAACTTCTTCAGCGCCGCTTCCGTGCCGCTGCCGAAGTCGCCGTCCGCACCGGCAGCACCGCAGGAGAACCCGTAGGCGATCAGCGCCGCTTGCAGGGTCTTCACGTCCGCGCCCTCCATGCCGCGCTCGAGCGTCCGCACCTGCATGGGCAGCGTCGTGTCCTTCTCCGCAGGTACCGTCACCGGCGCGTTTTCGCTCTCTACAAAGGGCACGCCCAGCGCCGCACACAGCCCCTTGGCGATAGTCTCGCCAATCAGGGTGGTATTGTCGATGATCCACTGGGCAACACTGGGAACATCGTGGAAGTCCACCTCGATATACACCGTCGTGGCGGCAGGGTGCTTCACCTCGTACAGCGCGGGGTAGGCGCGGATCACGTCCGGCGCACCCGGCGTCACAGGCCCCAGCACGTCCAGCACCGCCTGACACGCCTTGTACCCGGCGCTGTTTCGGTCACCGCTGTAACAGAACAGGTGCGTACCGCTGGCCTTGCCGTTGCAGGCGTTGGAATGAATAGGGACGTGCAGGTCAGCCTTGAAGCGGTTGGACGCTGCCACACGGTTCTGCATGGTGTCGTACTGCCCCAGCATGACCTCCACGCCGGAGCGCTCCAGAGCGGCCTTGCAGGCCTCGGCAATGCGTCCGCACTGGATGGCCTCGGTGGTGTCGCCCACCGCGTAGGTGTTCCGCCGCTGGTCGCTGGGGGACAGATACACCCGTTTAGCCATCGTTCTTCGCCTCCTTGTGGTACTGCGCCGTAGAGATGCACAGCACCGCGCCGAGGAACGTGTCCACGGCGGTGATGGTGGTCACCACCTCGTCTGCGTAGGGCCACGCCCACACCGCCGCCAGCGCTGCGTACAGCGTGGCCACGGCGGGCATGACGATGATGACCAGCCACTTGAGGATGTCATATACCTTGTTGTTCAGCTTCATAGCAAATTCCTTTCCGGCGCGTCTGCGCCTGCCTTTTATTTCCCGCTCTTGAGCAGCGCCGCCGCACAAAAGCCGATACACGCACCGATCACGATGTGTAGAATCGCCATTTTTTACACCTCTCCGTATGCCCTATCGTATGGGCAGCTTCCGCACTTCCTCCATGACGCGCCGCGCGCTGCCGTTGCCGCCCATCTCCTCATACGGCTCGTAGAGGTACACCTGTAAATTCTCGTACTCGTCCTGCGTGACGTAGCCCCGCTCGATGTACACCATGCCGAGGTGGATGATGCGGTCGTGGGCCAGTCCCACCAGCATCTTCCGCTCCGCATCGTCTGCTCTGCTGCGCTTGGCCGCCAGCTCCATCCGCTTGAGGATCACCTTGCTCACCACGCCCCACAGGGCGGTGGAGGTCAGCAGCGCCACAATGAGCGGCACGCCGACATTCGTCCATATCTCCATCCCGCCGCTCCTTACAGCTCCGCGCTGTTGGCGTACAGCGTCGCACCACCCACGCTTACCGTACTCTGCGCGGGGTCCGTCCGCATAACGGGACGACAGTCCAGCGCCTTGGCGGGACGCGCCGCCGCCGTTGTGTAGACCTGATAGTACCGCTGACACCGCAGCAGCTCCCCGCCGTAGTCCGGCAGCTCGTTCAGCACCCACGCGCCGTTCTCCTGATGTGCCAGCGTCTGCTGCTCACCCAGCTCCAGCTTGATGGCCTTGATGTACAGCCCCTGATTAGCCGCCATGTTCTCGAAGCACTGAATCGCCACGATGGCGCGATCCTGCAACGTGCCGACGCTCCACTTTTCGAGCGTAAACGTATTTTGCACCAGCGTCCAGTCGGACACATTGGAGAGCGTCACGATGCCGCCGGACTGTGCCACGCGCAGCGAGGCGCCCTCTCCACTCCCCTTGTAGAGCATCGAGACCGTTACCGTCTGCCCGACCGCCGCGTCCGTTTCCAGTGCCTGCGCCCATGCGGGGTTGGCGGAGGCGGCGTTCTTGTACAGCTTGACGCCCTCCGCCGTCACATCCACAGACAGCGTAGCGCCGGTGGTATACCACATATCCACACCGTAGCCGGTTCCCGCGTAGCTCGTCTTCCCCCGCTGGTTCACGATGCAGCCGTCTGCAAACGTACCGTTTCGCAGCAGGTTGGGGCTGTATACCGCTCCCCCTGCTGGGATATCGATGTTTTCCGCCGTGCTGCCGTCGTAGGTGACGGTGGTATCTCCGCTGGTGATGGTCAACGCGTAGGGGTTCGGCAGCTTATCCTCCGTCGTCGCCAGCTTCGCGTTGCTGGCCTGCACACCAGCAAAGGTAACAGCTACCGTAAAGGTCTGTGCCGGAAAGCCCATATCCGCCAGTTCGCCGGAGCCGGAGAATATCCATCGGCCAAGTTCAGGCACTGGGATGAATAGCGGCAGCGTTGCGGTGTACATTCCCATCTTACACCGGCATTCCAGCACCTTCCCCGCCTCATACGCCGCATTGATGTCGGCCAGCGCCACCGGGCAGGTATAATTGGGGTAGTTGCCCTCAAGGTCGATGTAGAATACCTCCGCGCCGATGTTGTCCCGCGCCTGCTGCTTCTGGGCCTCCGTCAGTGTTTGAGGTGCGTTATACTTGACGGCACCCTCAGCCGATGTTGCAGCGTCTGCGGCACTTGTTGCTGCCGCTGCCGCCGATGCTGCAGCAGCACTTTTCGCTTGCTCTGCCTGATCGGCAGCCGCGACCGCCTCCGCGACCTTAGCCGCCAGAACGTTGTAGTAGTCGCTGGAAATGATCTCCGCGTCGGGGAGCACGCAGGGCGCCACCTCGACGACGAAGCGGAATGTAGCCAGCCGCTCGGCCGCTGTCCCGGAACCGCTCCCGAAGATGTCGATTTCTGCAAAGACGTCTCCAGCCACAGCCAGCATCTGTGTGGCCACCGGGGCCGTGACGACGTTTCCGGCATAGGAAATAGTCTCGCCAGCTTCGGAAGAATCATAAAGACCGCCAGTTCCATCCGGTTTTCTGAAGCGGACCATGACAGACGATCCATCCGGCACGCTGTACGGCTGCGCCCCGTCCCACAGCGTGGCCACGATCGTCCGCGAGTTGCTATCGCCCTGCACCATGTGCAGGCGACAGGGGATCGAAAAAGCGGACAAGTTCAGCCCGATCGAGTGTTTAATATTCAAAAAAAATCCCTCCCTATCCGTTGTAAACTGTTTTCACGGAATCGATAGACCCCGTTCCGCCCGTTTTCGATGCTCCACCGCTGCCATCAAAGGAGAAGGCGCAGTACCAGTCGTTTGATGCACATTGGAAAGATCCAGCGGTGCCTGCAGGAATGAAGCAGGTCGCCTGATTGTTGCTCCCGCCAGTACAGCAGACGACATAGCCGATGGGCTTCCTCTCAAAAGGCTGGTAGTCTTTCCCGTCGATTTTCAGTGCGTCGAAGCTCGCACTTTCCGCCTCGATCGCTTTCTGTGCAGTCAAGTTTACGGCCTCCACAGAGTTTGCTTTCACGTTCGAAAATCCAGCGGACAAGACGATGTTCTCGGCATCTGCGCCGGTGATGTTGTTGTGGTAGACACGATAGATCTTCAGGAGATTGTTTCCGTCGGCAGGATCGATGCGCAGCCGCCACCGCGTGGTGAAGTTCACTGTCCGCGTTCCATTGACGATCTGCTGGATCTGCACAGCATCGGTGATGCTGATCGCGCCGTCGCCGTTGACATCCAGTTTCTCGTAGTCAGCCAGAGCCGGCGTGACAGTCTTTAGGTTGATCTGATTGATTCGATCCAGGTCTGCCTGCGAGTAGTCGGCGTTTTTGTAGGTCGCGCCAGTAGCGCTGGTGTCGATGGTGCCACCATCCAGATTGATCAGGAAGTTCCCCTGTTCGCTGGAGATTGTGCCGGCCACCAGATTCGCGGCGGTGATCATCCACGCCTGGATGCCCCCGGCAATGGTAGCGCCCATCGTGTAGGGACCATTGTAGCCGGTGCTGCTGGCGGCCCAGCCCTCGTAGTTAAACCGCCAGACTTTCTTGGCCTTGGTGGGATCCGGATCGTCGGCGATATAGAGCTCATCCGGCTCTCCGTCGCCGTTCGTGTCCAGCAGACGGACAGAACCGCCATTTGCCCCCAGGAGGGCAGCTGTCAGGCTGGAGGAGATCTTCTCGACCAGCGCGGTGGACGGCTTGGCATCGATCTCCTTTTGCTGCCCGGCAATAGTAGCCGCGATGTTGGCCTTCACACTGCCAAGAGCTACGCTGTCGTAGCGCTCCAGCAGGCAGTCCCAGACGATCTTGTTCACCCGCGCCTTGGCGTCCACACCCAGACGATGGAAGTAGACGCCCACGGTATCGCCCAGGTAGATCTGCTCCAGGAATGCCACGTCCTCATACCCGGAGGACTGCGCCAGCAGCGCCAACTTCACATCCCAGCTCACCGCGGGGACGCCGATGCGATTCCGCTTGACGTAGGAGGCAGCTGCGGCCTGCAGCTGCGCCTGCGTTGGCTGCTGCTCGAAGCTGGAGGACAGATCCAGCGGCATAAGCCGCGTGTAGCAAAAATCGCCCTCTGCGTACACAGGCGCAGCCGTGACGGTGATGCCGTTGCCCCGCCAGTACGGCACCGCACCCGTGTAGCAGTTGGCGCAGCTGGCATCCTGTGTCAGATCGGTGAGGTTTTTCCCGTACCGCACTGACACGCCGCGGTCCGCTCCTCGTCGCGTCAGCAGCCGCACCGCCCACTCGTCAAACTCGTACTCGCCGCCGTACACGTCCAGCAGGCTGCCCTGCTGGCCGCCCAGCAGCCCCCACGCGCTGGAGGGGACTGTCACGGCCATGGCGGCCACGGTGGTCTTGTCGGTCGTCAGCGCAAAGGGAAAGTCTGTCGGCATCGCGTGGCTTTTAATAGCCGCCACAGCGGATGGCGCATCCGCTGCCGTGAATGGAGACACCACATAGCCGCCGAGATCATAGGCGATGTGCCGCGCGTAGATGGCCGCTGTGCCGTTCATGCCGGGCACGATGCGATATACCCTAAAGGGCTGCAGCTTGCCGTCTGGGCCAACGGTAGCCCGAAGAATGGCGCGCAGCGCGATCTCTTCATAGTGGATTCCCCCCACCGGATAGTGCAGCTCCAGTTCATACTGACCGTTCAGCTCCTGCGTCACCTTGCAGGACATAGCGTCCGCGAGGACGCCCAGTCCATTGTCAACGCCCGCCGGGAAGCTTGTGCGGTCGGCGTCATACAGAATCGGTTTCATAGTGTCCACCACCTCGGGATGATCTCCACGCTTGTAATGCCGCCCGTCCAGCGGACGACGCTTTCCCCGGCCGGCAGCGTGGGAAACTCCGGCGCGGAGATAGTATGGTTCAGGTTAAAGGCCCCGTAGGAGGCGTTCTGCGTGTCCGAATCGAGCACAACAGCGCCGCGAGGCATGCTGCTGATGCTGACGGTGACATCGCCTACCGTCAGGGTACCCGCCCCCGTTCCGGTGACAGTGATCGTCGGCAGAGCCGTAAACGCGGTGGGGTTTCGCAAAACCTCCTCCTGTACGGCCTGCACCGGCAAGTCGCCGATGCGGAGAAACCTTTGCGGCTGGCAGTTAAACTCGATCGTTGCTCGGCCAAACCGGTGCATGACGCTCTCCACGTCCAGCGGGCCGGCAAAATAGGCCCTGCGGTAGGTCTCTACGTCGTAGCTGTCCTCCAGCTTCTGGTACCCACGCGGGCCGCAGAGCCAGTCAGCCACCGCGCGCATAGCGCGGGGGAGCCGCATCCGCTCTGCGCTGATGTAGATGCTGTATGCCTGCACATAATTCTGGTAGGCGTCCTGGAGAAACAGCAGGTCGCCGTTTCGCCCGGGGACGGCCTGTGTGTCCAGCTTTCGCGCAGAAAGCTCCACATCCGGATAGCGCTCAACAACAACGCGAACGTCATCAGACGATACTCCCGCCCAGAAAATCATGCGAACACCGCCTCTCTGCGTTCTACCGCGTGCTGCAGCCTGTACATGACAGCATCCGCCAGTGCGTTGACGTCCTGCCCCTCCGCGCCGTAAACGTTCAGCACTACACCGCCCATGTTAGTGGTCGTGCCACCGCCCAAGGGCAGCGCCGACAGCGCGGACAGCTCTTCGCCCATGTCGCGCATAGCTCTCGGCATAGCCTGCTCTACGCCCAGCGTGATGCCGGGCGGGATGAACTTTCCGATTTCATTCGCAAAGACCTTAGACGGGGAATGAATGCCGAACAAGCCTTTGACCCAGTCCAGGACATCGCTTACCCAGCCGCGGAGTTTGTCATAAAGCCACGATGCCGCATTAGAGATTCCGTCGAACAGGCCGCGGACCAGCTGCGACCCGACTTCACCAATAGAAGCCATTCCAGACAGGAGGCCCTTGACAATGGCGCCGATGATCTCCGGCAGCCGAACCACCAGACGGGGCAGCGCCTCGATCAGGCCCTGCGTCAAGCCCGCGATAAGAGATCCCGCCGCGATGATGATCTCATCCACATGGTCCACCAGACCCTCGGCCACGGTGATGATGGCGTCAACCGCCGCAGGGATCAGCGCCGGAAGGTTTTCTCCGATGCCAGACGCAAGGGCGGCAATGATATCAATGCCGGCGTTCAGGATCTGCGGCAGCAGTATCGTGATCTGCTCGACCAGCATCGGAACGACCGCGGCTATCGCCTCCACGGCCGCAGGAAGCGCCTGCACGATGCCGGATACAAGGCCGCCCACGCCTTGCACAAGGGCGGGGAGAAGCATTTCCATGGCAGGGCCCACATAGGGTACGAGACCATTCACAAGCTGTGTCATGCCATCCGCAAAGCGCGGCAGCATAGTCTGCAGGCGCGGCAGTAGGTTGTCGGCGTAGGTGCCCACGCTGTCCACCACATTCTGCACCAGCTTGTCCAGATCCAGATTCTCGTTGCTCATGCCGGTGATAAGGTTGCTCCACGCCGACTTCATGGCGTTGGCGCTGCCCTGGATGGTGGTGGCCGCCTCTTTGGCGGTCGTGCCGGTAATACCCATCTCCGTCTGCACCACATGGATAGCGTCCACGATATCCGCGTAGCTGGAGAGGTCGTATTTGACGCCGGAAATCTTCTCCGCATCAGTCAGCAGCCGCTGCATTTCCTCTTTCGTGCCGCCGTATCCCAGCTTCAGGTTGTCCAGCATGGTGTAGTTGGCCTTGGCAAAGCCCTGATAGGCGTTCTGGATGCTGGTCATGTCCGTGCCCAGCTTATTGGCATTGTCGGACATGTCCGTAATAGCCTGGTCGGCCTTCTGAGCCGCCGCAGCCGTGTCGCCGCCCAGAGACTGCAGCAGGGATGCGGAGAAGCTGGTGACGGTCTCCATGTACTGGTTCGCGCTCAAGCCGGCAGTTTTGTAGGCGTTGTTGGCGTACTGCTGCACCTGCGCGGAGGACTCTTTGAACAGGGTGTCCACGCCGCCGATCAGCTGCTCCTGCTCGGCAAAGCCCATAATGGACTGCTTGCCGAGATCCACAAGGGCTGCAGTAGCCTCCTTGATAGCCGACGCCATGGCCTTGATGCCGGAAACGATGAAGTCAGAAGCGACGTTGGCCTTCAGGACATCGCCAAAGGACAGGGCCTTTTCGCTGCCCTCGCGCATATCATCGCCCAGCTCCTCTACGCCGCTGGAGGTGTTGCGCAGCTCACTCTGCATCTTGTTCAGCGTGGCAGCGGCTTCATTCAGCGCCTGCTGCCACTTCTGGGTCTTTTCGTCGCTCTCACCGTACTTGGCGGCCGCCTTGCCGGTCTGCTCCGCCAGCAGCTTCACGCGCTCCCGCTGCACATCGATCTGCTTGGACAGCACGGAGGCAGTCTTGGCATTCCTTTCCTCCGCCGACGTGGCAGCGGTAAACTGCGAAGCCACCAGCTTCATCTGGCTCTCCAGTGTCTTGGACTGCTGAATGATCTGGTTGATCTGCCGGCGATATTCCGCCTCGCCGTCTACGCCGATCTTGGGGCCAATGTTCACAGCCATAGGCTCACCTCACTTTCATAGCTTCGTCAAATGTCCAGTGTTTCTGTTTTTTCTTGGGGGTAGCCCCGTTATAAATAGCGAGGCAGGCGATCATGTCCAGCATTTCACCGTAGCGCGTGCACATGATCTCCTGCCTCTGCATATTCAGCTTCCGCCCGTAAAACAGGAGCCAGGCAAGGTTCAGCTGGACGCCCGATCCTCGCCGCCCTCTTTTTTTTCGGGCTCCACCTCCACCGTGGGCCTGCTGTCCTCCATCCAGGCCGCCAGGGCAGCCTGCTGCAGGCGGGTGAACTCATCCACCCGCAGCGTCATGACCTCCTCGGCGGTCAGAGGCCGGGGCCTATAGCCCGGCTCCTCGAAAGAGCGGGCCTGCTCGTGGCCCTCGCTCAGAGCGGCGATGATGGCCGCCGAGTCCCGGGCCACCTTGCCGTACTGCCCCTCCAGCACCTCCCCCAGACGGGTGATGTCGCCGTCCGGGCAAAGGTCGGAGATCTTAGCGGAGGCGCCCACCGTGAAGCGGAAGCCCACTTCTCTGCCGTAGATCTGCATAGACGCCTCCTCTTACGCCGCGCCGCCCAGAATCGCCTTCAGGACAGCCTCAGCGGCTGCCTCAGTGGGCTGATCAGCGCCCACCAGCTTCCAGTCGTGGTTGGTGGTGTCATCGCGCATCAGCGTGGCGGTCAGCTCCTGCGTCTGCCAGTCGGTGGACTCTTCCTGCGTAGCAGCATCCAGACCGGGCTGCTGGAACCGCGCCTTCGTCAGAACCACGGGCGCGTAGGTCACCACGCCGCCGCTCTGGTAACGGACGACGAAGCCGATGCCCACATAGGGGATCTCCATGCCGTCGCCGTAGTGGGAGACCTGCACCGCACTGCCGCCCGCCTGGATCTCGGTGGCCTCGGGCAGACCGAGGACAAACTTCTCCGCCGCCGACAGAAGCCCGTCAACGGTCAGCGTGGCGGTGCCGTCTGCGAATACAGCCGCCGCCGTCTCTGCGGAAATGTTGTCGGCGTAGAACGTGTTGTCGTCCGTGGTATTCAGGGACAGGGATACGCTGACGCCCCGCGCCAGCAGCATGACGCCGCTGTAGGTGACCGCGCCGCCATCGTTGGAATACTTGGCCACGTAGGGCTTGCTGAAGCCCGTACAGACCTTTCCTGCTGCGCTCATAGCAGCACCTCCTATTTCATGATTTTTTCAATCTCGCGGCTGCACGCCGCGTCCATTGCCGCTTCCGCCGCCTTCTTGGCGGAGTTTACGGCCTTGTCCACAAACTTCGTCTTTTTGCGAAAGGTAGTGCCGCTGTTGACGGACCTAGCGATCAATGCGTTGGGCTGACCTCGCGGGTACCTCTTTGTCCGGGTGGCGTTGTACCCGGCGAAGCCGAGCTTGACGTTGACAAACCCGTCATCGTCTTTCATTCGGCTAATGCCAAACCCGTCCAGAAGCCCCGCCTTCTGCGGCAGGGTGACGGTGTCAACTAAGTCCCCATTTCGGGCGCGGCCGTCGCCCACAGGCAGAGCCTGTATCGCGCGCCGAACCGAATCAGCCACGACCTCGGCGCCGGCATAGACCGTCTTGCCCACCACGCCGTCCTTGGTGGACTGCTGCAGCTTGTTTAGCTGCGAGATGTAGTTGTCGATGCCGGAGAACTCAAACCGCGCCATCAGGCAAACACCTCCCAGTCCCACTCGTAGTGCCAGAAGCCGGTGGCTTCCTCAAACTGGCAGCTGTTCAGGCTCCAGACGATCTCCGCTGCGTCGAAGGCAGCCTCCAGCTCATCCCGCCAAGGGTCGAACTCCTGTTTCGTGAACAAGTCCGTAGAGCCGGTGACCGCTTTCTCGGCGTGGACGCCGCCGGCCTCGAAGTCGTTTGCGCCGTCCTCCTGCCAGACGAAGTAGCGGTCAGACTGGATACGCCCGCCGTGGCTGACGGCATCGGTCACGGCTAGGTGCGCCGCGATGATCCGCTGCGCCCACAGGGGCGTCCTGTCGGTGCCCGAATCGGGCACATTCCGTCTTCTACTCATGGGGCACCTCGTACTTCTGCTCGATCCGGGTGAGCGTAAGGTCCATGGACGGCGGGTAGACGTCCTGCAGCTGCTGCACCAGCTCGATGCCGTACTGCGTGCCGTCCTCTGTGACGGCGATGCACTGGGGGTTCACCGACGGGCGCGTCTGCGTCCGGATCACGCGCTCCACCTGCACCTGCGCCTGCTTGCCGCTGTAATACCGCTGCAGACCGACGCGCCGCTCCGCGTAAAACAGCGTTTCCACCAGCGCAGGCGTAGGCTTGGGCTGGTATCCAGGCTGGGCGGCATCCGTTATGGTGTAGATCTTGACCACGCCGTCCCGGTAGGGCTGCGTGATTTGCCGGTCCTCAGGGCGAAACGGTAGTTTCCGCATAGCTCTTCACCTGCCTGTCGTTCTGCATGGCCAGCAGCCGGTTCAGATAGTTCGTCTCGAACACATCCAGCGCGTCGCTTAAGCCGTACCGGACGTACTCCTTCAACAGCGTCAACGGCTCCCCGGGGTTCTCATAGTCACCAGCCGCGCCGAGCTTCCCGTCAATATACGCCTCCCCGGAGGCGATGAGGTCGGACACCTTGGCATCCGTAGCCCCATCGCTCCAGGTGATGTTGCAGGCGATCTTGACGGACGACAGCAGCGCGGCATTCACCGCGCCCGCCACCGTTAAGACTTGGTGACGGTGACCTTGTAGGTCTTGGTGGTGGTGCCGTCAGCGGCAGTCACGACGACCTGCAGGGTATTGCTGCCAGTCTTCCAGGTGGCAGCGGTGCCGTTGTTGATCTCGGTGCCGTTCACGGTCAGCTTCATGGCAGCCGCAGCGTTGCCGGGCACAGCGGTCACCACATCAGACGCGCTGGTGGTGGTCGCGGTGTAGGTCAGCGTGCCGGAGGCGAACGCGGGAGTCAGAGCCAGATCGCCCACGGTCAGAGCGGTCAGCGTGGCGTCGGTAGACGCTGCGGGAGGATCTACCTGCGTCACCTTGTAGGTGGCAGGCGTCAGGCCGGAGATGTCCAGCACCAGGAAGGCGTTGTTATCCAGAGGCATACCATTGGCGTAGGCCTTGATCAGATAGACGCGCTCGTCTTCCAGGAAGCGGTAGTGGTCGCTGTACTCGATGCGGCCCTCGGGGGAAGTGCCCGCCATCGCCAGATAGCGATAGGCGATGCCGATGACAGCCTTGCCGCGGGGCAGAGCGTGAGTCTGGATGATGTCCATGGGATAGGGCAGGACGTCGTTCCGGTAGGTACCGTCCGGAGCCATCAGCGTGGTGGCGGGCATGACCTTCTGCAGGTAGTCCTGGGGGTTCACCAGCAGGATCACATCCCGGACCTGACGAGGCTTACCATTAGGGTCAGCTGCCACGATGGACAGCAGGTTGCCCACGGTATGGGGAGACAGGTCGTCCACCTTGACGGCGGCCTTTTCGGGGTATGCGCCGCCGGTAACGGTGACGCCGTCGCCCACCTGGCGGATCATGCCGATAGGCTTCTTGTTGCCGTCGCCGGCGACGATGCCCGCCTCCATACCGTTGCTCAGAGCCTCATAGAGCGTCTGGCGAATGAAGTTATCCAGCCACTCTGCGCCCAGCTCCAGCATCGCCTTGCAGACAGGAAGGAATGCGGACAGCTTCAGCAGCGTGGTGGGGATCTTCTTAATGCCAGCGGTCAGCTCCTTGACGATGTCGTCGCACAGCTCGCCCCACACGGCCTCCTCGTAGCCGTTGGTGTTCACCATGATCTCGACGGCGCCGCCGGTGGCGCGGAAGTTGATGCGGCTCAGCAGAGGATGCGCCGTCTGCAGCTCGTCAAAGACGGAGTCAATCACCGTCTTGGGCAGCGTCTCATCCAGGCCGGTGACAGCCTGCCGGGGGTCGGTAGAGCGCATGGCTGCGGCCAGCTTCTGGTAGTAGCTGCGCTCCTCGCTGGTGAGCTGATGGACGCCGCGCTGGGCAAGGATGCGGGAATCGACTTCCTGCCGCAGGTCATCAAACCGCTGCTCATACTCGGCCTGGATGTCCAGACCGATGCGCTGCATCATCTCGTCCAGAACGGAAGAGAATGCGCCGGTGTCGCCGGAGACGGCAGCCTGCTGGAGAGCCTGCCGCAGTTCCTCGCGGGTGCGAATGTCATTGTTGTTCATTCTTTTTCTCCTTTCGATTCTCAAGAAAACAGTCCGAGAACTTTGTTGATTTCTTTAGGGCTTCCGCCGCCCTGGGGATTCTTAGCGGGCGCAGGCACCGAGGGTGCCGCTGCCAGGTCGCGGAGCTGCGCCGCCAGCGACTTCTGATACCGGAGATGCTGCTCCATGCCGGCGTTCATCTTCTGCAGGATGGTGGACGCGCCGCTCATGTCGGCGTCGGTGTCGGCAAGGCGATCCGCGAGACCAAGCTCAACACACTGCTCAGCGTTCAGCCACGTTTCCGCATCCATCATCTCCGACAGACGCTCCTCCGTCAGCTTGTCGCCGGCCTTCTGCAGATACGCCTGCCGCCCCGCAGTGTTGATGACATCCAGATCATCCGCCGCTTTCCGCAGCTCCGCGGCATTGCCGCAGGCACACGTCCACATGTTGTGGATCATCATCAGCGTGTTGCGCGGCATGATCACCTCGTCGCCCGCCATGGCGATCACGGAGGCGATGGAGCAGGCAAAGCCGTCCACGTGCACCACCTTCCGCGCCGGGTGGCGCTTCAGTTGGTTGTAGATCGCCGTGCCTTCATAGACGCTGCCGCCGTAGCTGTTGATGTAGATCTCGATGTGTGACACGTCGGGATGCTTCGCCAGCTCTTCGCGGAAGTGCTCCGCGCTGTTGTCGCTCTGGACATACCGCCAGTTCTCCCAATCGAACTCCTCGCCTTCTACGTCACCGTAGATGTAGAGCTGCAGGACGCCCTCCGCAGCCTGCTTGATTTCCCAAAGGGATTTCCTCATGCGTTTCCTCCTTCCGCACCGCCGAGCACAGAGGTCTCCGAACCCAGCGTTGCAATATTTTTCGTGAGATAGTGCTTGTCCGCCCAATCCTCCGAGATGGCGGGCAGACCCGCCGCCCGCAAGACCTCATTGATGGAGAACACGCCGGAGCCGACCAGCTTCTCCACATTCGCCGCGTTGGCGAACATATCGAAGTGGCGGATGCTGCTGGTGTCAATGCGGAGATAGTCGCCGCGCTGGATCCGGTCGTAGCCGTATCGCTTGCGGTTGATCTCCTCCTGCAGCTGGTCGCAGATGGGGTCGATGCAGCCGGTCAGGAATCGGCCCTGCGCGTCCTCCGTGCCCTGGATACTGCCATCCACCAGCACCGCCGGGATCTGGAACGCCTTCGCCGTGAACGCGAAGATGTCCTTCATCTGGCTCTGGATGTCCGACAGCTCTACGGCAGCCTTACCGCCCTCATTCGTGTAGGCGTAGCCTTCAAACTCCGGCAGGACAGCGCCATCAGAGTCGAGGAAGGTTTTCACCTGCTCCTCGATCATCTGCGAGAACTTCTGCGTGAAGTCATCCGCGCCGGAGGCCAGCTGACTCACGTGGACTTTCCAGTGCTGCCCCTTGTCCCATGCATACCGCCGCATGGCGGCATTGATGAGCCGCACGTAAGAGCCGTACAAGCCATCCAGCACCGGCTTGATATTCACGTGGTTCAGCGTAAGATGCAGGACTTCCCGCTCGCGGTAGGTCTTCTCGTAGGACACATCGCCTACCTGCACGCTCGTGTACTCGTTCTGCTTGCTGGGATAGCTGCCGCCGGGCATATAGTTGTCTACCACGACCAGTGCGTCATAGCCTTCCCGCTGCCGGGTGCCGATGACCAGCACCTCGTTGTCCACAAGCAGCTTTGCCACCAGCTTGTGCAGGAACGCCGTGGAGTTCTGGTTCACGTTCGGTTCTACGTTCCAGAGATAGTGTTCGCGCTCTCGAACTTCCCTCCCTTCCCGGAATGTCCGGAACTCACAACGCCCGACGGCGTTGGCGATCATGTTCGCGCAGATCCAGAAGCAGGTGTCCCGCAGCTGGAATTCCTGCGCCGCTGCCAGAAGATCGCGGCACGTGATCTCCACCGTAGTGGGAGAACGAGCCTTGCATCCGGCGAGCCACTTCCAAAAATTAAGTGCCATTGCCCACCTCCTATAGCCGGATCGCGCCGATGGGCGGCAGTTTCACCGGCTCGCCGGTGCCAAGCACCGCCTCCTCGGTCATAGATGCCGCCAGAGCCATGAACGGGTCCGTTTTCCGGCTCTTCGGTTCGATCTTGGCGTAGTAAAAATTTCCTGTATTCGTACCGGCACGTTGGCCGCTGCGCACTCTTTTGGTATTGTTCACTCCCCAGCGCAGGGGTGGGTTGTCACCCCATGTGAACAGGTCGCGGTCAAAGCATTCCTGGATCACAGGGTCGACCTGCATGATGTCGCTGGGCCGAACCAGCTTCACGCGGTTCTTGTCTCTGGCGTCAAAGCCGATGCGCCGCATGGCGTCGCTCACCAGCGTCCAGCGGAAGTGATCCATTGCCAGCTTGACGATGTTGTACTTCAAACCCATCTCCTTCAGGTAGTCCGCCAGGAGGTTGGGGTCGATGCTCACATCGTCCACCACCGTCAGCTTCCCTGCCTCCGCCCAAGCTCGCCATGGGGCGACGATGCGGGAGAGCGACCGGCTCTGCAGGCAGACCCACGAATGGTTGATGTCAAACCGCTGCGCGCCCACACGGAAGTGCAGGTTGACGCTCGCCCAGTCGTTGATCTCCGCGTAGTCGATGCCTGCCACGCAGGACTTCCCGCGGAGATCCGGCAGCGGCCGGTTGGTCGCCTTGACCTTGGCATAGTCCGTCACGCTGATCTCCAACTGCCCGGCGCGGATGCCCATCCGCTTTGTCAGGAAGTCTCCGTTCTGCTCCGGGTTGACCAGCCAGTCCGCGTATTCCTCCTCGATCTCTTGCCGCAGGTGCGGGACATAGGACAGCGACGGGTTCGCCATGAACCAGTTCTCCGGGTCGTTGACCTGCTCCCGGTTTTCCAGGCAGCAGATGAACGGGAGATAACCGCCCTCCGGCTCCGCCTCGTTCTCGAAGAGGATCCGCCGTCCCTGGGCTATGAAGTCGTCCAGCGGGCCATCAGACACGTCGCCGTTGGATGTGAACATCCCGATGCGCGGCTGTCCAACCTTGCCAAGACTGGTGATGAAAACCTTGTAGTTGTTGTAGTTCTCAAAGGCGTGGACTTCGTTAAAGACGACCTTGCCGGAGCGCATACCGTCCCGTCCCTTCGGGTTGTTGGTGCGCCCCTTCATCACGCCCTTGTTCTTCCGACCCTGCACCATCTCTTTGGTGTGGTAATAGTGCCGGTTGAGCTTCGACTCCCACTTGGGGGATTCTAAGACTTCGGACAGATCCTTCACCGGCGTGACCGCCTGCTCCTCGTTGTTGGCGCACACGTCCACGTTATATTTCTTCACGGGATTGTAAGGAGAGATGGAGCACGCTCCATCAAAGGCGATAAAACCGTCCTTGCCTGCACCGCGCCCCACCATGCAGAGCAGCTTCTTCCACCGCGGCCGCCCGTCGGCGCGGTAGGTGCAGTCCCACAGCGCGAGAAGGAATTCCTCCCAAGGGAACAGCCGTTCATAGGGGAAGTAGCGCAGCAGACTCAGGTACCGGCGCAGCTGCTCCGTGTCCACGTAGATGTCCTCCGTGTCGAATACGCGGCGGATCATCGCCACCAGCGCGTGCTGCTCGGGACAGGCGCGGGGATTATTGGACTCGACGATCTCGATATAGCGCAGAACCTCCGCGGGGATCTCACAGCTCATCGTCATCATCGCCCCGGGCAGCAGCCGCCAGAGCGTCCTCCCTAAAGCCAAGCGTGGTGAAGATCGCCAGCATCTGGCGGGAGACCTGAATCTCCAGCGACACGCTGCGGTTCTCCATTAGCCGCCCACGGTCATCTGTGACGGTCAATCCGCGCCGGGCGATGTCGTCCCGCAGCTCCTGCCGCCTCACCCAGAAGTCCATATACTCCTGCACTTTGTCCCGGTAAACATCACCGTCGAGATCTCTTTCGACCAGGTTCTGCAGCATCGACTGCCGGAGCTCCTTATAGGCGTCCGTCAGGCGGTATTTCTTCCGCTTCTGCGGAGGCGCGTCATGACCCGCCCGCTGCGCCTCCAGATGCCGCGCCATGGACACGTTCTTCTTCGCTGCGGCGACCTGGTCGCGGCGCAGAGCAATGCGCCCCATCATAGCCAGCCGGTCAAACGCGCTCCGGAAGTCCTCACCGTAGGTGTCCACGCACCAAGTATTTAGAGTTGCCTCATCACAGCCAAACCAACCGCACAGCTCCTCCACGGAGCACTGCATGCCGCACAGGCTCTCAAATTGCCGACGGTCCAGTTCTCGCTGATGCGCCATCATTACACCTCCTTTTTGCTCAAACACACAGCCCTTCTGCCCGTAAACTTCTCCCACCGGTCAATGATGACATCCACGTATTTAGGATCAAGCTCCATGCAGTAAGCCCGCCGCCCGTTCTGCTCCGCTGCGATGATCGTTGTGCCGCTGCCAGCAAACAAGTCAAGCACTGCATCGCCTTCCCCACTGGAGCACTGCATCTGATAGTCAAACAGCTTCACCGGCTTCATCGTCGGGTGCTCCGCAGATTTTACGGGCTTGTCAAAATTCAACACGGTCGTCTGCCGTCTATTTTTGAAAAAATAGTGCTTGCCGCCCTTTGTCCAACCGTACAGACATGGCTGCGCTTCGTCGTCTGACTCGAGCTCGCCATACAAGCAAGGCTCATGGCGCGGTTGAAAGTCAGAGCGACCCAGTACAAGCTGAGACTTTACCCATATCAAGCACTGGTGCAGAACCAGCCCCGAGTCCATGCATGCACCGCGAAAGTTGTAACCTTCAGACTCGCCGTGCCAGATATAAAACGGTGCGGCAGGTTTCATGACCTTCGCCGCGGCGGAGAAAGCGGCGGTGAGAAAGCTCCTAAACGCTGCAGAGCTCATGTTATCATTCGCCATTTTCCCGGCGGCGCCCTGATAGTCGACATTGTACGGGGGATCGGTAAGCAGAAGATCCACCTGTCCCCCCCCCACGAGCGCCTGTACGTCCTGCAGAGACGTACTGTCTCCGCACATTAGGCGATGTCGACCCAGCTGGAATATCTCGCCCTGCTTACTCCGAGGATCTGCGGGAGGAGTGGGACTATAGCCATCTTCAACGACCTCATCGTTCAATTGCACCTGAAGTCCCCACTCGAAATCAAACGCCGACAGATCCAGCTCCGGCAGCTCGGCGGCCAGCAGGTCGAGATCCCACGGACTCTCGTTGGTCTTGTTGTCCACAAGGCGCAGGGCGTTCACCTGCTCCGGCGTCAGATCATCCACACAGACGCAGGGCACCTCGACCATGCCCAACTTCTCCGCCGCCAGGGCGCGGCAGTGGCCAATGACGATCACGCCGTCCCGGTCTACCACGACTGGCTGCACAAAGCCGTACTGCCGGATACTCTCTGCCACGTTAGCTACCTGCGCGGCGTCGTGCTTTTTGGCGTTGGCGCGATACGGCGTCAGCTCCGCCAACCGCCTGTTTTCGATTCGCATAAGGTCACCTCCTGTGCCCGATTCGGACACCGCGTCCGCCTCAGGCCAGCCAGCCTACGTCAACACCCCGCGCATCCAGCGCAGGCCTTCGGCTGACCAGCCTGAGGCATTCTTCTGCGGCTTTGCGGGACGGGCGGACGAGCCGCCCGAACCGAGGAAAAAGGAGAAGAGTACTTCCGGGGCTACCCGCCCCGCAAAACCGCAGTTCATTCTGGAATTGCCCAGCGATCCTCGCGCCCACGCGCAGCGCGGCACCGCGCAGACGCGGAAATCGCTGGAATGTCTTGGACCCCCGCGAGTAGCAACAAGGACGCGAGGGGCGTTTTTTCGAGGGGGGGCATCAATCCCACCGCTCCGGCGTCAGAGGCGGCGCAGACGGCGCGTATTGCCGCTGACTATCCGGATGCAGTTCCTCGTGACAACGCTTGCAGACGGCCTCCAGCTGCCGGGAATCGCCATCGTAGACAGACAGTGCCAGGTCGGGGCGATCGCGCAGGTGCCTGACATGATGGACGATACTGGCCTTGGAGTACACGCCGCGCCGCTTGCACTCCTGGCACTCGCAGTTATCAACCGCGAGCACCTGCCGGCGCAGCCGCCGCCACTCTGGCCAGGAGTAGAACTCATGCTCTGACCCCGCTTCGAGAAGCCCGCGCAGTTCCGCGAGCCTGCTTGCTGAAATTCCCATGAACCCCTCCCGTCTTCGTCTCCGGCGTTCCGGCTCGCGGCTATCACCTCGCGGCAAAACAAAAACGCCGGAGACCATGACGCAGCACCAACGTGTGGTGTCTAATCATGGGCTCCGGCGTTCAACGCTCCGGCCTCTTGCTCGATATGCAGGATGATCTCCGTTTTACAGTCCCGGCAGTACACAGGCAGCTCCGTGGCGGATGTGCCGGGCAGCACCCGCAGGAAGTGTCGATTGCAGTTGCACCTGGGACAGGTCAACCACCCATCGCTCCTTGGGGATATTCTACCGTATTCGGATGTGATACGCAAGGGGTTTTCCTCCTTTTCGTGATTTATTCAACTATATCACAAGTTACATTTACTATTTAGTACATACCGAAACCGCCTTGATGCGGCATACGCTTCCCGTCTATCACAGTCGGATGAAGAGGATCTTGCTCGATGTACCAGCCATACTGGTAGTGGCCAAACCCGTTATCCACCGTATACCGGCCGCACACCCGGCAATCGTCCGGGATCTCAATGCGCCCCGAATCAGATCGGAAGTATTCAGGCGGCGGCAACTGCCGCGCAAGGCTGCGCGATGCCACCCACGTCCTGGCATCGATCGGTATGACGATGCCGTCGCTGCGCTCCTTGCAGTAGTATCTGGCAGTGCGCCGATAGCTGTCAAATGCGCCAAGCAGCAAAGGCTGCGACGAGATGATGTAGCCCTGTTTCCAGAGATCTTCCATGATCATGGGCGGGAAGTCGTTGTATCGCACCGTGAGATGCATGTGGTAACGATGGTCCCCATGGCGCCCCTCGATAAGATAAACATAGTCAGGCGTCACGCCGTCATGCCACTTTTTCATCTGGTAAAGCAATCGGCGCCAGCACAATCGGACCTCTGCAAAGCTGGGTGGCAAATGCGCCTCGTCAAAAGTCAGCGTGTAGCTCCACCCATCAAAGCCGAAAAGCGCCAGCAATAGCTCCAAGCGATCCATGCGCGTCCGGCAGACGCCGGAGTCCCGAGGCGGGCGAAGAATACGATTCTTCTCCGCCCGCTCGTAAGGGCTGTCATACTGGCTGAGCCGCGGACGTATGGCGCGTTGCTCCTTTACCAGCGGGCCCGCCCGCTGCCGCACGCAGATCCAGCGGCCGTCACCGTCCATCTTGAGCCTCCACACAAATTGTTTGTAAGCTGTCAGCCATGACACACTGCGCCGCATCAATCGTTTTGCTCACAGCATCCATCACGACCACTGCCGTGGATATGGCTCCGTAGACCTTAGGCGGAACGCACGCGGCAGACTCATCCAGATACTCCCTCAGAAATTCGGCAGACTCCACAATGCCCATCATACCAACTCCACCTCCACGTTATATTCCTTCAGCATGCGCCGCACGCCGGCCCAGGTGACGTACCCATCCGCCACGCACTCGGCGGCGTGGTTCAGCTCCGCGGCCAGCTGCTGCACGTCCTCCATCGGCGCGTCGTGTTTGTCGATCAGCACATACAGCATCAGCTCGATGCCGCGATTCAGGCCCTCGGTGACGCCCTTCGTGTAGGCGGCCGCCACGTCGGCCTCTGTCCGAGGTACCCGCCGCGGGTTCACCTTAGCGCTCATCACGGTACTCCATGACGCTGCTGGGCCTCCCCTCTGCCAGCGTCTGCTCCAGCCATGCGACCGTCTCCCGCAGGATGCGGCAACCGTGGATGCCGCAGTTATGCTCATAGCCGCAGCCCGCGCACACCAGGCTCCCGGTTTCCACCTTCAGCCGCCGCAGCGCGGCGATCAACTCGCGGTCACTCATTTTCTTAGCCATTGTCAATACCTCACTCCGATGTAGTCCAGCACCCGCGCATAACCAAGGCCGTCTTTCGTGGGCTTCCACAGCCCGTCCGTGTCAAAATGCCCGCCGCCGATGCAGAACGCATAGTGCTTCGGGTGTGTCAGTTTCATGCGTTCAAAACGGTTGACGCCTTTTTCAAGGTGCGCCCCGAACGCGCAGAACATACAGCCCGTCCTCTGGCATCCCGTGCAGTGCAGCTTGCAGTCGATCAGCGTCGCGCCGTAGTCGTTCTCGCCGTCGCTGGCCACGATGTCACCGTATACGCTGGCGTAAAAAAGATGGTTGTCTATGATGAACCGAAGCACGTCCTGCTCCGTCCAGAAACTCATGGGCTTAGATAAGGGACGCCTTCCTTCAAAGGCGTTGCAGCCGGTTTCGCGCCATTTTTGCATCCGCAAAAGACTTTCCTCCGCCATTGTTGCCGTCGTGGGCTTGACATCCGCTCGGTGCTCATAGCTCTTTGACGGGGACTTTTTCATAATTCCGCAGCACTTGTCTGATATGAGAAATGGAGCCGAAAGCAAATACTCCCACTTTTCACAGTTGTACATACTCTTTTCACCATTTGAACGCAAAACTTCCCCGCGTAGTAGCTTCATACTTCGGCTATCTGGTGAACGCCGCGCGGTTTCTATCCGGTGCGCTACGTCTTTACCGATGATACTGTACCCGTACTTCGTAACCACCTGCCGAATGTTCATCTTCGGACGCAGGCGGTGGAGGTTGATGGTCACGCGGGGAAACTCCTTCCACAGCCACGCGGCATACTCATTCACGAACTTCTGAATTTCAGGGTATTCCAGCCCTGTGTTCACAAACACCAGATTGAGCTCCCACGGCGGCGTCCTGAAGCTCGCCAGATACCGCGCCGCCAGATACGCCAGCACCGTGCTGTCCTTTCCGCCGGAGAAGCTGACGTAGCACTGCCCGCCCCATGCGGTGTACCACTCGTCCAGTTTTTCGTAGGTGGTCAGTTCCTTTGCCGTCAAATCCAGCGCCATCAGTTTTCGTGCCGCCTCTTTTGTCAGCGGCTGGCTGACGTGTATCATGTGTCATCCTCCTTCACCGCCACAGGCTTTGCCCGCCGTGCCATGCCCTACTTCATTTCTTTTATCTATGCATCCCGCCGCAGTACGGTGTCCCGCAGATCCCCATCCGTTTGCCGCAGCACCGCGATCAACTCGCGGTCACTCATTATGAAGCGCCTCGTTCACGCGGCGGCACCCCGAAACGGATCGAGACTTGCTGTCGGCGCCTCTCACCATGTCGACGATTCCCCAATATGGACACCGCTCTCCGCAACAGTCCGCAAACGCGGTCACGCGTCCGCCGTCATCACTCACCAGAGTAGACGGGAGCCATGGACAGACCAGGTCGCTCTTTTTTATCACGTCGCTCCCTCCTCCCTCATTGCCTCCAATGCTTCCTCCGCCTCCTCGCGGGTGAGGAATACGGTCTTGCCGATATGGTTGATCTCGTAATCCCTTGTCCCGTTGATTTTTTTGGTATCAAAAAGCACATTCACATATACCCCGTGAGAAAACTTTTTTATGCCATTGACGTAGGCATCTAATGGTTTTTTTAGCAATTTACCCGTCCACGGATTGCTTGTTACCCATACCGTATCACCCACCTTGCACGGCAGCGCCGTTACGCGCCCGTCCTTGTCGGCCTCGGCCAGCTCTCGCAGTCGGGCATAGCTGCAAAGACTTCCCAAATCAGCAAGCCGCATGAGCTTCATCGCGATCTCGTCCGCCTTATCCTTCGGCAAAACTTCTTCCGGCTCGCATTCGCTATCCTCATAGGCGGCGAGGCGTTCGCATATCGTTTCATCAAACAGACAGTCTTCGCACCGTCTGTTGCACGGCTCTTCAAAGCAGTGTGGGTAATATGCGTGTCCGGCGTCGCCTCTTTTCGTCAGTCGCTCCATCAAACCTCCTCCTTTTCGGCGGCGGAAACAGCACCGCCGCGAATGAATGTCTCGAATTCCCCCATACATGCAGGACATAAATCGCAGGTTTTTCTCGACCAATACTTCTCATCCAGATCTCGATCAATCAGAACCAAAGCATTCGCTTTGCAGCCGCCACTGAACCGCGAACACCCGTCATAATGATCGTAGAACTTGCCGCAGCGGTCACACTTCTTCGCTCTCATCATCGCCACCTCCGCAAGCCTTCAGCTGCACAACGGCTTCAACCTCCCCGATGTCGAGATATATTGGGATTCCCGATACGGCATCAGTGTAGTTGAAGGATGTGAGCTTTCCCGTCAACCCGTTATACCCACATTTAACTTCTTCTGCACAGACTTCAAAGTGCTGCCCGGACTTCAAGTATACTCGCACAACGATCATGCATTCACCTTCCCCCGCAGCGCCGCGATCTCCTCGGCGTACCGGGCGCAGCAATCTACCAGCTCCTCCAGCCGGTCGGCGGCGTCCATCCCTATTCGATCACAGTCGCAGCTCGTGTATTCCTTTCCATCAAGCGTCTCGACCACACGATAGGCGCACGTCGTGCAGGGTGGGGAAGGCGTAGGCGCCTGAAACGAGCACCGCATTGCCGCCACCAGATCAGTCGTCTTTACCATCTGCACCCGCTCCTTTCTTCCGCTCCATCTTGTCCAACGCGGCGGACACCTCCCGCCAGATCGCCGCCGGGAAGCGCTCCCGGTTCAGCATCCGCGCCAGCAGCTCCGCGCTGATCACCTTTCCATCCACCTTGCCGCAGGCCGCTGCCAGCGGCGCCAGACTGTTCAGGCCATCCTTCTGCCGGTAGGCCGTCAGGCGCTCCAGCGTGTCGCGCTTCAGCTGTGCCGCCTCCGAGGCCGGAGAGTCGACCACCGAGGCGTCTTCCGGCTTCTGCGGCATATTTGCGTTATCGCCTGCGAGGGAGCTGACGGAGGTATTGTATAATTCTGCCATTTTACACAGCGTTTCCACTGGAACGCCAGTTAGCCCACGCTCATAATTGCTTATGGCCTGTGGTGTAACCCCAAGGGCAGCCGAAACATCGGTTTGAGTGAGTCCGGCGCAAGTACGCGCATATCTTACCCGCGATGCTATTGTATCACGTTCTAACGCTTCCTCTGGTCTCCACGTGGCCGACCCGCGGGCGACGGTGCGAGGCACCTCCGGCAACTCCTCCGCAGCCGCCAAGGCGCGGCGGGCCAGCACGAGCATTTCAATCTTGTCAAAGCTGCCTGCGCCCATGCCGTTATTCAGGACGCCTCGCAGGTAGTTCGCCAGCTCAGCGCACTGCGCCTTGGTCAGGTCAACTCTCGTCATGCTGCCGCCCCCTCAGAGCGCCTCAAGCGCTCCGTCATAGCTGCCGCCGCATCGCCTTCCAGGAAGAAAGAATACCCCGCGTTCTTGCTCAGATCCACATCCCACACAAGAGAATCCTCTCGGGCCAACATAACCCGCAAAGTTTCCTTGCAGCCCTTCGCCACCGCAGGGCCGGCGCGGTGGTACAGCTGCGTATACAGCCCGTGAACCATCATACAGATTTCAGCGGCGACCTCCAGCCCACTTCCGGCAAACGTCATGGTGCTTACGCCCTTGTCAATCTTCACGTTAATCATCGTTCCTGTCCTCCTTTTCCACCTCCGGCAGCGCCAGCCACCGGACGACACGTACCTCAATCTTGTCTCCGCTTTTCCCGAACCGGAACGCCTCACCGTCCCACCGGCAGAGCGAGCGGGATGTCAGCTCGCCGTCGCCGCTCAGGTCGAACTCCGCCACCACGTCACACGGCTCTGCCGGCGTCGTGCCGCCGGGCATCCACGCGGCAAGCGCGACTTGGCCGGACACTGCGGCCGTGGAGTTGATCTCGTCCGTCAGACCCAGCAGATAGTCCACGGAGCAGTGCAGCGTCTTGGCGTTCTTGACGAGCTCCGTCGTGCGCCAGGGTGTGAGATCATCCAAATCCACGTTTCTCGCACCGTCTGGAACATCGCCGCGGGAGATGCCGCGCAGCGCGTCAATGCTAAAACCGCTGCCGTAGCTGCCGGAGATCTTCGCATCGCCCGCCAGACCCGCGGCGTCCGCGGCCCGCACGATCCGCTGCGCGACCGCCTGCGCCTTGGTCACGACGGCGCTTCTCTCGCTCTGTTTCTCCCGCTCCGCTTTGGCCTCGGCGCGCGCTTTTGCCTTCTCAAAGGCGGCCTTTGCCGCCGCACACATATCCGGGCACATGCGTCCAGACCAGCCGCCGGGGCTATGCTTACCTCCCGCGCTGCAGGTCAGGCAGCACCTTTGCCCTCCGCAGCGCTCCCAACTGCAGCATGTTAAATCATGACGAAAGAACTTGTCCTGATGGGTACAGGCCCCGGCGCCTGGGCATCGAAAAGCTGCTGCGTAGTAGCCGTAGCTATTAGACCCCAGCCGCTCTCCCATCTCGCGGATAGCGTTTGCCGTTGGCGCTTTCTTCGGGCAAACCCTCTTGATACGCTCCTGAACCTCCTCGGACAGGCCGGCCAGCGCGTCCGCCGTGTCCTCTGGCAGCGTCCCAGCCTCCCATGCGTCGCGGTAGCATGAGGCCAGCCCCTTCTGGATCTTCTCCAGCCGCGCCAGTTTGCTCCTGCTGATTTTACAAGCCTCCGCCACATGGTCCCGCATCCGGCCGGGGAACTCAAAACCCTCCTCCTGTAGCTGGTAAAGCAGCTCCCGCACCTTCTCCGCCTGATGGGACAGCTCTGCCGATGTCAGATCGCGGGTGCTGCTGTTGGCGTAGATCAAGCGCAGTTCCCGCAGCGCCGGAGACGCGTCGTCCGCCTCCCGGATGCACGGCACCTCCCGCAGATCTGTCCGCCCCTCTGCCACCAGCTTTCGGATGGCCGCCGCGCGCCGGTGTCCAGAGACGATCACCACGTGACCGCCTTCGCCAGCGCGCACCCGGATGGGCTGCTGCAAGCCAATGGTGGCGATGTTGGCGGCCAGATCATCCAGATCGCGGAGCGCATAGAAGTTTCCCGGGTCACTGTCCAGCAGATTCACATCGATGTACTCGATCTGCTCCCGCCCGGTGCCCGACTCGGGCACCGGCTGCGCCAGCGTCTTGGCAAACTCGCCCATGTCAAACTTCGCCACGGTCTGCACCTCCCTCCATCAGATACTCCCAAACCCACGCCCGGTAGTCGGCTGCCGCCGCGCTGCGGGGGCTGTAGTCCATGACCGGCTGCCGGGAGAACGTGCTCTCCGGCACCTTCTCCGTCCGACGGATCACCGACGTAAACACCGGCAGGCTCAGGCCTCGCAGCAGCTCCTCGCCCTGCCGCACCACTTCGCTGTTGTGCCACTGGCAGATCAGGACGCCGGCCACTCTGATGGCGGGGTTGGCAGCCCTCATGCTGTTGATCTGCGCCGCCATGTCGCTGACGCCCCAGACGGAGAAGCCATCCACCACCATAGGGACGACCACCTCATCCGCCGCCATCAGCGCCGCACAGCTCGCCGCCGTGAAGCCGGGAGGACAGTCGAAGATCATGTAGTCCATGCCGTCGACCGCCGCCGCGTCACGGAAGTCCCGCAGAGAACTGATGCTGTGGATGCTGCTTTTCAGCGCCCGAACATCCAGCCCGTACAGGGCGCTGGATGCCGGCAGCAGCTGCACAAGGCCGCCGGCGTCCACGGGGATGGTGCTGTCGCTCCACACGGGCTCCGCCTCGCCCTCCAGCACATCCGCCACCGTGGCGGCGTTGTCCGGGTCGAGATCCGGGAAGTAGAACCGCGTCAGGCTCATCTGCCCGTCGCAGTCCACCAGCACCACCCGCCTGCCGGCGCGCCGCAGGGCGTCCGCCAGGTTGATGGCCGTGACCGTTTTCCCCACGCCGCCCTTCAAGTTCATGATCGCTATGGTTTTCATGTTGCTCGTACCTCACTTTTTCGTTTTTCTGCACGGGATGCATTCCCGATACCTGTACCGCCCCGTGCTGCGTTCCACCACCGCAAAGCGTCCCTCCGGATGCACCCAGAGCACCGGCGCCGCGACGCTGGGCGCCCGCAGCTCCGTGTCCTTGGCGTAGCGCAGCACAAAGGGAACGCATGTAACCTTGTCGCCGACCTGCATAGGCCCTCCTCTCAGAACGGCGCGTCGCCGTCGTCTTTAATTTCGTGGAAGCTGACCTGTGCCGGAAGCGGCGCCGCCTTGGCCACCGGCTTCGGCATGGGGCGGAAACTCTGGATGCGGCCCTGAAACTGCATCACCTTGTACCAGCCAGCTTGGCCGTCCTTGTTCTTGTCGCACTTCAGGATGCGCGGGCCGGCGCGATCCGCAGGGTCTTCCAGATATAGCAGGAAGATCACATCCGCATCCATAGCGATCTGCCGGCTCTCACGGAGGTCGTACATGGTGGGAGCTTCGTTCTTCTTCCGCCTGTCATCCGGGGTCAGCTGGGACAGCACCACCGCCGTGATGCCGTGCTCGTGGCTCATTCGCTGCAGACCGCGGCTGATGGATCCAACCTCCTCCGGCCGTCCCCAGCCCTTTCGCCCGTCCGCCTCAACGAGCTGAAGATAGTCGACGAACACCACGTCATAGTGCCGGGACAGCGCCACGGACTGGATGTCTGCCACAGTGAAGCCGCTGCACTGCATGATCTGCAGGCCCGTCCTGCTGAGACTGGATGCAGCGTAGGCCAGCTCCTCCCACTCCTTTTCTCCCAGCTTGTTCTGTTTGATATCGCTCAGGCCGACCATGGCCTTGGCGGACATGATGCGGTCCGTCAGCTTTTCCTTGTCCGTTTCGTAAGAGAAAAAGCCCACCCGGTACTGCTGGGCCATCTTCATGGCCATGCACAGCGCCAGACACGTCTTTCCGGCGCTTGAATACCCGCCGATGACGCAGTAGTCGCCGCGCGCCGTATACACCCGCTCGTCAATGAAGTCGTAACCCCAGCGGATGTACTCCGTCTTAGCGGTCTGCGCATGGCGCTGGCAGAAGTTCTCCCACATCTGGGTCATGTCCCAGACCTCCACGCCGGACTTCAGGCTCATGGCGGCGTTGGCCTTCTCCATCAACTTTTCCGCTGCCGGAAGATCTTCCGTCTCCGCCAGCGCCGCGCCGATGCTCCGCAGCCGCCACACGATGCTCTCTCGTTTGAGGATCTCCACGTAGGAGCCCACGTTGGCACTGGTGGGCGTCACGTCCATCAGCTGCACCAACAGCTCGCCGTAGTCCTGCCCGGAGCGCTCCTTCAGCGCCGCGCCCACCGTCACGGGGTCGACCGGCTGCGCTTCCTGAAACAACTGCCGGATGCAGCCGTACACCGTGCGGTAGACCGACGACACGAACATAGCCTCCGACGTATCCGCCAGCACATCGGCAATACAGTCCGAATCGATCAGCATCGCACCCAGCACGGCGGCCTGCGCCGTCGCCAGCCTCTGGGACTGGATGGGGGCGTCAATTGTCATATCTCGTAGTCACCCTTCCTCTCCTGCACACGGGTGGATGCCGGCACGGCAGGGGAGGGCGCGTCCAGCTCGTCGGCGTCCTTCCACCTCTGGCCGTTTAGGAACGTGGCCACGTGGGGGATGCCAATGCCGCGCTGCCACTCCTCCGTGGCCAGCAGCTTCTCCAACGCCCGCCCGATCCGGGCGATTAGTGCGTCGTCCGGCTTCAGTTTGTCCCAGGCGTCCATGGCCCGCTGCTTGTTCCGCCGCCCCTTGGCCGGATAGTAGTTCCACATCCCCGCGAAGCGCTCCGGCTTCCAGTCCGGCTGCTCCCGCGGCACACCCTTGTGCACACGTTTTTGCACACCTGCCCCCAATGGGGGTATGGGGGTTATATTATAATTATCTGTTCTTGTATTGTGGGGGGTCGACTTTTTTGCCGACACCCCCCCGACTTTTTTGCCGAGAGGGGTCTCGGCATTTTTGCCGACACCCCTTGTGCAAACACCGGCGAAGATCCGTCGCTCGCTGCCGGTGGCCGTGGGCACCATCTCCACCGTCAGATAGCCCGCGTCCCGGAGCTTCCGGATCAGCCGCGTCACCGTGTCCGCCGACCATCCGTACAGCTCGGCAAAGTAGTCGTTCTTCGCCCAGCAGAAGCCCTTGCGGTCGCACAGCGCGGAGATCTCGCCGTATAGCAGCTTTGCGTTGGCAGGGAGGCGGTCGTCGTACCGCACCGGGGCGGGGATCACACCCCAATAGGCGGGCTGTTCAATTTTTTTACTCATGGCAGTCCTTACCCCCTTGCACAAGCCTCCAGGCTCTGGTATAATTATCTTGCTCGTATGAAGCGCGTGCGCTTCAACTCACTGAACCGCTTTCTGGCTCCACCCAGAGGGCGGTTCTTTTTTTGCGCCCTGCCACAGCCGTCCACCCAGCGGACGACGGCCGCCGCACCGGCTGCCGCGCAGATGTACTGCACCGCCATTGCCCAGCTATCCACAGATCACACCTCCCTCCGGCGTATCCAGCGGCATGAAGCGGATATCGGTGTAATACTTCTTCCAGCGGGCGGGATCCTCAATGCCGCCGCCGCTCCGGTAAAACCACAGCTTCCGGGCGCCCGCCTCCCGAGGGTCCGTCGCAAAGTACCCCACGCGGTAGGTGGCCTCCCGGAAGCTCAGGGAGCCCAGCCGCACCACCACCATCTCGCCCGGCCGGAGGTACAGGCCCGGGTATTTCAAATCCAAACAATACCATGTTGTCACGCTGGTCACCTCCCAATCAGTCATGCGTTTCGTACTCGTCCAAAAATTCCGCGTAGCAGCTCGGACAGAAGTAGCCGACCACTTTCGCAGTGCCGCTGCCTTCGCGGTGGAGAATGCACTCACACGCGCGCTTCAAGCGCTCCTGCCCGCACTTCATGCACCGGCAGATATATCGCTCGTCCATGTAGACGAGGTCGCGATGCCAACCGTAAAAGCCCATAGTCAGCACGCCTTCGCCCACGCGGCGAACAGCTCGTCCTTGGGGATGCGCGCCGCCTTGGCGATGGCCGCGATCTCCTTGCCGGAGCAGCTGGGCAGGTCCTTGATGCGGGCATAGATGGTGCTGCGGCTCATGCCCGCCGCCCGCGCCATGCCGTCCAGACCGCCGTGCAGGGCGTAGGCCTGCGCCTTGATGCGGACCGCCATGTCCTTGGCGGCGTCTGTCTTCGCGCTCAAAATCGTCCGGGGCATCACTGCACCTCCTCTGCGTACTGCAAGGCCAGTGCGGCCTGCACGATATCCCCCAGCTCGCAGGCGATCTCCTCGAAAAGCGCCCGCTCGCCGTCGCTGATGACGCCGTCCTCGGCGATCTCCATCAGCTGGTCGCTGCGGTGAGCCTCCGCGAAGCGCATCACCCGCCGTACCAACTTGATCACCGCCACCGGCAGCGGCTCCGGCCGCGCCTCCTGCACGCAGTCCGGCAGCAGCGCCGTCTTCAGCTGCAGGTGCTGCAAGCCTAAATACTGTACGTTGTACACCGCGCACATCCGCGCCACGATGTCGTCGCCCGGCAGCCGCTCCCCGGACTCGTAGGCGCGGATGCTGGTGTCGCTGACCGCCAGCCGCTCCGCCGCGGCCTCCTGCGTCAGACCCGCCGCTTTCCGGGCGGTCTGGTAGATGTTTCCGCCGTCCCTTGCCATGGACAACTCCTCCTTTCTCCGCTATGCTGACCTCAGTGGGCAGCGTCGCTCATCAGCTCCATCTCCGTGCACTGCAAGATCGCACACAGCATGGCGCGGTGCTTCTTGCAGGGCGTCGCCTTTCCTCGCTCCCAGTAGCTGATCACAGACCGGTCGACGTTCAGCTTGTCCGCCAGCGCCTCCTGCGTCATGCCGGTGCGCTCGCGGTACTCCTTGATCCGCACTTGTTTCACCTCCAATCGTGAAATTTCACCTTGCGCGCCGAAAAAAAGGGTGGTATAGTGTTCATGTCAGCAAACAACTACACACCCGTTTTCCCGAGGGGGATACAATCTGCGCAAGACCCAGTGGAAACCCTCAAATGTACAACAGGCAGGGAAAACATGGAACCTGATAGGATTCGCCTAAACAACGCAGCCGTGCGACAGGCCGTCAAGACTGCGCTTCGGGGTCTTCTGCCGGAGGATTGATACCGCTGTGCCACATCAGCAGGCTGGGCAGCGCCGCCACTTCCTGTGGGGTGCCTTTGCCAGCCAGCACGCGACGAGCAAAATCAGCGATGTCCTGATCCAGAACCGTGCGAAGGTCTACCATCTTCTCACCTCCCTCTCGTTCTCACCGGAGGGACAAGTTAAGCATAAATCCGCAATTGCGGATTGTCAATATATAAATTCGCATTCGACAAATTATCGTCGCATTGCACAATTCACATATAGTGCGAGGTCACAATGGACAGGGAACTTTTTGTGCAGAATATCAAAGAGCGCTGCCGCGCAAAGGGAGTCAAGCCCACCGTGGCCTGTCGCGAAAGCGGTGTCGGCTCCAGCTTTATAAACGACTTGGAACGGGGGAAAACTCCGTCCGTGTCTAAGGTGCAGATGCTGGCGCAGTATCTCGGCTGCACCGTCTCCGACCTGCTGGGGGAGAAGGAGACGCCGCCGGATCCGGTGCGGCAGGAGTTCATGCGCCTGCTGGACAGCATGACCGCCGAGCAGCGGAACGAACTGTTTGCCTTCATGCTCCGGCTGAAGCGGGAGCGGGAAAAATAAAACGGTGCCCGAATCGGGCACCGTCTCTCAGAGGATCTCGCCGCTAATGATTTTCAGCGCGGCCGCCAGGGCCGCGGCCTGCGCCGCTTCGTCCAGACTGTCGAACAGCGCCAACAAGTCCTCCTCCCACTCACTCATGTCGCGTCCCTCCTCAAGATAGTACCTATATCGTACCACTTCGACGGAATATATCCAGTAAAATGCAAATTCTTTGCAAAAAATATATGTAAGCGGCAGATTTGCCGCGGAAAGAGGTCAAAAATGAAGAAAATTTCTGTGTTCCTGATGGCCGCCGTTTTGGCACTGTCCATCTGCGCCTGCGGCAGCGCGCCCGCCAACAACGGCGGCGAGCAGACGAAAGACCCCGCCTCTCCTCCCGACCTGACCGGCGAGTGGAAGCAAGTCAACAGCAACTCCGAGGATGCCTGGCAGGCGGCCACGATCTCCGGCAGCGAGATCATCGTCAACTGGGTTTCCGATAACGGCGACACCAAGAGCCTGTACTGGGCGGGAACATACGTTGCCCCCACCACGACCGATGAACCTTACTCCTGGGATTCCGAGAACGACAAAGAGCAGACCTCCCTCGCGCTCTTGGCCAGCGGCGACGACACCAAGACATTCACCTACGCCAACGGCCAGCTGAGCTACGAGGCCAGCGCTCTCGGATCCACCATGACCATTCGCATGGAGAAGGTCGGCTAAAAAAGACAGAGGCGGTGTCCGAATCGGACACCGCCCTTCTTGATGATGGGGGGGATGTTATGAAGTGCAAGAATAAGGGCTGCGGCCGCGAGATAGACGCCGACTCCGTCTACTGCAAGTGGTGCGGCACCCGGCAGGTCCGGGAGCAGCGCAGCAAGAACACCGCCCACACGCCCACCGCCCGGAAGCTTCCCAGCGGCTCGTGGGCCTGCCGCGTCCGCGTCAACGGGCAGGACGTATCCATCACCCGCGAGACCAAGGAGGAGGCCATTGCCGAGGCCATGGCCATCAAGCACGGCCTCAAAGCTCCGGACACGCCCCGCGTCACCATGACGCTGGAGGCTGCCTACAAAGCCTATATCGAGTCCCGCGATGGCGTTCTGTCTCCCTCCACCGTGGCCGGGTATAAACGCCTCCAGCGCAACACATTTCAGCGGCTCATGCCGATGCAACTCTCGTCCATCACTTCCGAGCACATTCAGCGGGAGATCTCCGCCATGACGAAGAGCAAAAAAAGCCCGAAATACATCGCCAACGCAGAGGGCCTTCTTTCCTCAGTCCTAAAACAAACCATGCCGGACAGGCACTACTCTCTGCATCTCCCAGCTAAACGAAAGCCGGACCTTCGACAACCAGACGACAAAGAGATTGGAGCGATCCTGACCGCCTTCCGTGGCAGCCCTATCGAGCTGCCGGTGCTCATGGCCCTCTGGATGGGTATGCGGATGTCGGAGATCCTCGGCGCACGGCGCGAGGATATTGACGGCGGAAAACTGCACATCTGCCGGGCGGTCGTCCTGGACGAAAACAACAAGCCCGCGGAGAAGGACAGCGCCAAGACCTATGCTGGAGACAGGTGGGTCAGCGTCCCCGGCTACATTGCCCAGCTCATCGCGGCCACCGGGCGCGACAGCGGGCCGCTGGTGACTTTCTCCGGGGCAGCTATTTATAAGCGGTTCGTCCGCACGCTGGATCAGGCAGGCATCCCCCGCTGCCGCTTCCATGACCTACGGCACATTAACGCCGCCGTCATGGTGCGCCTGGGCGTGGACTCAAAATATGCCCAGGAGCGAAACGGCTGGGCCTCCGATCGGATGTACAAGCAGGTCTACGCCTACGCCATGTCAGATCAAATGACCGCGATCAACGAGAGCATAGACGACTATTTTGGCAACAAAATGACAACTGGAAATCAAGAAAGCACGTAACCATGCGGTTTATAGTCATTTAGCCCACGGGTTCGACTCCCCTCAGCTCCACCAAAAGTCCACCGTAATTTTGATAGAATTACGGTGGACTTTTTCTATTGTTTAGGCGCTGGTTACTTGCTAAAATGAAGATATACCTATGCGAGAATTTTCCGAGTACCTGTACACCGTCGAAAAACACTTGGAATAAATTACGTTAGGAGGAAAGAAAGCTAATGTACTATCACGCATCATCTGTTAAGGGTATTACACGACTAACGCCGCAGAGTTCGAATCATGGTATTCCTTTGGTTTATTTTTCCACAAAAAGAGAAAACGTATTGGTCTATTTGAGCAATTCCATCGAAAAGTATTGCGTGGAAACCGGCTTTTCTTATGATGGAAAATGCCAAAAATGGGGGCCGTATGGTTTTGGTAAAGATGGGCGGCAACGTTTGGAAGAGTATTATCCCAATGCTCTGATAAGCACATACAAAGGCGTATCCGGGTATATTTATTCTGCCGAGTCAATTTCAGATTCCGGTTTTTCGGTTCAAATACCGGATGTCGCTACCAGTAGCATACCGGTCGATATATCCGGTGTGGAGTTTATCCCAGATGCCTATGAAGCAATTTTACAGGCGGAACGAGAAGGTCTGCTTACGATTATCCGATATGAAGAAATGAATGATAAAATGAGAGCATGGAACAAAAAGATTATTTTGGAAGAATACGAGAACGCATCCGATCATCCGGAGTATCGGCATTTCTTAAAAGGATACTTTTCCGAAATTCTTTGTGGTCGATGACTGCGTATATTCTTGCCTGTGCCGTAAGTAAAGAGCAACGATAAAAATCACCACTTTCCCTTAAATTGAAAATGCACCCCCTAAGCGTCCGGGGGCGCATTCTATCAAAGTTAAGGCTATTTACCAAACAGGTATTGGACGAACACATATTTCTTTAACGGCGGTTTCGCTGTGAAATGTTCGCTCTGATCCACAACAAAAAGCGCCGTCTTGGGAGTGATCCCGAGGCGGCGCTTTTTCTATACTCCAAATCGCTCTAAAACTTGACAATATGGTTGTTTTATCCTGCACCGTTTTGGTGCGGGATATCTTTTTCGCTTCATACCTCCGGCAGCTTGCCCTAAGTCCCTTTCCCGACGGTGCCGTCAGCGGCGCGGCGGGGCAGACGCAAAAAAATGGGGCGGTGTTGGCGGGAAAAGGGCAACCGGAGGGGGAATGGCGCGGAGAAGATGAAGGGGGGCTATGCGATGCACGAGAACAGGAGAGCGCAGGGAGACAAAGAGGGTACGTGGGCCGAGTGCGATCTGTGCGGCCGAGAGATCGGTTGGGGCGAGAGCTACTACCGGGTGGGCGGTGAAAATGTGTGCCGGAGCTGTCTGGCGGATTTTGCCGCCCAGATCCTGCGGGTGTATGAGGTGAGAGGGGGAGAGGACGTATAGGCGGGAGAAAGCGCAGTTCGGAAAAGGAGATACGGAGCTGTCTGACCGATGCGGCGCGGCAGCTGAACCGCGCCGCAGCCACCGCCGCGGGGCGGATGGAGGAGGGGACGGCGGATGTGAAGGAGCTGAAGGAATTGGCGGCGGTCCTACAGACGTTGGCGGGTCTGGAGAAGGTGTTGGAGCCGATGCAGGCGGCAGGAAAAAAGACGGATAGTACAGTGCGGGTGGTGCTGTCCGAGGAAGCGGAGGAGCTGAGCCAATGAGCGGCGTCACCGTGGCGCTGGGAACGCCCAACCCGCGGCAGCGGGAGTTCTTGCAGTGCCGGAAAAAGTACGTTGCCTTCGGCGGCGCGCGGGGCGGCGGCAAAAGCTGGGCGGTGCGGTGCAAGGCAAAGCTGCTGGCGCTGCGGTATCCGGGTATCCGGCTGCTGCTGGTGCGGCGGAGCCTGCCGGAGCTGGAGGCCAACCATCTGACCTTCCTGCGGCGGGAGCTGGCAGAGGTGGCGGAGTACCGGGGGGGCGACAAGCGGTTCGTGTTCGGCAACGGCAGTATTCTGCAATTCGGGTACTGCGGGAGCGACCGGGACTTGGATCGGTATCAGGGAGCGGAGTACGATGTGATCTTTCTGGACGAGGCCACCCAGCTGAAGGAACTGTGGATGCGGCAGATCGCCGCGTGCCTGCGGGGCGTCAACGATTTTCCCAAGCGGATCTACTACACCTGCAATCCGGGTGGGCCGGGGCATGGGTACATCAAGCGGCTGTTTATCGACCGGCGGTACGAGCCGGGGGAGGAGCCGGAGGACTACGCCTTTATCCCGGCGAGGGTCACGGACAACACGGCGCTGCTGGCCCGGCAGCCGGACTATCTCAAGACGCTGGAGGCGCTGCCGCCCAAGCTGCGGCGGGCGTGGCTGGAGGGGCGCTGGGACATCATGGAGGGACAGGTGTTTCAGGAGTTTACGGACGACCCGGCGCACTACGAGGATCGCCAGTGGACCCATGTGATACGGCCATTTGATGTGCCGCGGGAGTGGAGCGTGTACCGGAGTTATGACTTCGGCTACGCCAAGCCCTTTTCCTGCGGCTGGTGGGCGGTGGATCATGACGGATGCGTGTACCGGATCGCAGAGCTGTACGGCTGTACCGCGACGCCCAACGAGGGGGTGCTGTGGACGCCGGACAAGCAGTTCGCGGAGATACGGCGCATCGAGGAGGAGCATCCGCTGCTGCGGGGGCGGCAGATACAGGGGGTGGCTGACCCGGCCATCTGGGACGCCAGCCGGGGCGAGAGCATCTATGAGACGGCGCTGAAGCACCGCATCTTCTTCGTGAAGGGGGACAACCGGCGTATCGCGGGGTGGATGCAGATGCACTATCGGATGAGCTTTGACGAGCAGGGGTATCCCATGCTGTATGTGTTTGAGAACTGTCGGGCGTTCATCCGAACAGTGCCGGCGCTGCTGTACAGCCAGACGGCGCCGGAGGACGTGGATACCAGTCAGGAGGATCATGTGGCCGACGAGAGCCGGTACTTCTGCATGACGCGGCCCATCGCGCCGGTGCGGGCAGAGGTGCGGGAGGTGGCCGAGGATCCGCTTGATCTGCGGTCGGGACGGTTCGGAAGCTGGGGCGGCGTGAGAAGAATTTGAGGGGCGCTGTATCGAACCGTGCAACAAAACGGCGGGAGACCACAGAGACAGCAACAAGGAAAGGACGGTGCATATGGAACAGGAGGTCATGCGGCCGAGAATCGGCGCGCAGGAGGTGCTCCGCGCGGCGGAGATCCTGCGCAAGTACCGGCGCGGCAAGGAGAATCTGGACAAGCGCATCATCGACAACGAGCAGTTCTGGAAGCTGCGGCACTGGGAGCAGATGGAAAAGGCGGGGGAGGGCGGCAACCCTGCCGACCCAAGACCCGCCAGCGGGTGGCTGGTGAACTGCATCCTGTCCAAGCACGCGGATGCCATGGACAGCTATCCGGAGCCTACGGTGCTGCCCCGTGAGCCGGACGACCGGGAGGAGGCGGCCAAGCTGACGCGCATCCTGCCGGTGATCCTGAAGAACAACCGGTTCAAGCGGGAGTACGCCAAGGCGTGGTGGAACAAGCTGAAGTCCGGCTGCGCCGTGTACAGCGTGTTCTGGGACGGGGACAAGCTCCACGGACTGGGGGATGTGGACATCCGCAGCATGGATGTGCTGAATCTGTTCTGGGAGCCGGGAGTGCAGGACATTCAGGCGTCGGAGCATTTCTTTTCCACAGAGCTGGTGCCGGATCACCGGCTGCTGCGGGAATATCCCCAGCTGGAGGGAAAGCTGGGCCGGGGCGGCGGGGCGCAGGTGAGCCGGTATCTCTACGACGACAGGGTGGATACCTCCGACCGGTCGCTGGTGGTGGACTGGTACTACCACACAGAGGTCAACGGACAGCCGGTGCTGCAATACTGCAAGTTCGTGGGGGAGACGGTGCTGTACGCCACGGAGAACGACCCGGCCTACGCCGAGAGGGGCTGGTACGACCACGGGAAATACCCCTTCGTGTTCGACGTGCTGTTCCCGGAGGAGGGCACGCCCTGCGGCTACGGATATGTGGATCCTGTCTCTTATACACATCTCCGAGCCCACGAGACTGCAGCTAATCTCG